>Ga0224507_10000157_pt1 | contig 25700 bp, 17 predicted proteins | sample SF_Jan12_sed_USG_3_FD_170159 | JGI IMG/M metagenome (GOLD analysis project Ga0224507, IMG submission 170159) | Sediment microbial communities from San Francisco Bay, California, United States - SF_Jan12_sed_USGS_13 | ecosystem: Environmental > Aquatic > Marine > Sediment | place: USA... | reverse complement strand
ATCATGATTAAGAGCACCAAGGGCACAGGCTGCAGCCAGCTGCTATCCTGCTACATGGAACGAGCTGAGTTACCAGAGCCACGGTGGTTCGATGCCTTATCCATCGCCAAGTTTTGTGTCGATTCAGAATTCGCCATTCATCAGCTTTCCGCAGGGCACCCGGGCTACAATCCTGAAGTGGTAGAAAAGAAAATCATGGGCATCAAAGGGCCCCATAGCTGTGAGGAGTTTGAGAACAAGAACCCGGGTGGGTGCGAAGGTTGCCCTCACAAAGGTAAGATAACCAGTCCGATCAGTTTGGGTAAGACCGTTGCCCGTGCCAACAAGCAGGACAACTCCGTTGAAGTTGAATCGGAAGACGGTGTTCCGGTTGCACATGAGATTCCGACTTACCCTTTCCCGTTCTTTAGAGGCAAGGGGGGCGGTATTTACATGAACCCTGACGAAGAGGAAGCTGAGCCGATCTGTATTTATGAGAATGACCTGTACATCAGCAAACTGATGCGTGACCCAATCCTGCACTACGTCGCCTGCTTCAAGCTTCACTTGCCTATGGACGGGGTGAGTGAGTTCGTTGTGCCTTACTCTGACCTCAATGATTCAAAAACAGCAAAGAAGCACCTGTCTGGTCAGGGTGTGGCCATCAGTGGAACGCGCAAGTGGGACCTGCTGTTTCAATTCATCATCAATTCAATTAAAGAACTTCAACACAAGCAAAGGGCGGAACTTATGAGACTTCAGTTTGGATGGGCAGACAAAGACACTAAATTCATAATCGGGGATCGTGAGGTTACAGCAAGCGGGGTTTACCACAGTCCACCTTCCAGCGTAACGTCGTCCATGATTTCAAACTTTCAACCCAAGGGCGAGCTGTCCGAATGGAAGCGGGTGTTCAAACTGTATGGTAGGCCGGGCATGGAGCTTCACGCTTTTGCAGCGTTGACTGGCTTCGGCGCACCGTTGTTGAAGTTCACTGGGCAGAAAGGCGCAATCATCAATTTGATCCACTCCAAGTCCGGACAGGGCAAAACAACAGTGCTGCGCATGTGCAACAGTATCATGGGAAACCCTGAGACTTTGCTAGGAACCCCTGACGATACTAAAGTAGGACGAATAATCAAAGTCGGGATATTGAACAACCTAGCCAACACCATTGACGAGTTGACCAACACAAGTGCCCCTGACTTCTCACAAATGGCCTACGCGTTCTCTCAAGGTCGCGGGAAAGACAAGGCCAAGGCCAACGCTAACGAGCTGCGTGAGAACAACACAACGTGGCGCACCATCACCCTATGCAGTTCAAACGCGTCCTTCTATGAAAAGCTGGGTGCTCTGAAAAGTAGCCCGGATGGGGAGATGATGCGGTTGCTTGAGTTTAAGATTGACTACACCAACGCTGATGTGATCTCGGTGGCTGAGGGTAAGGAGATGTTCGACCATGTGCTTAATGAGAACTACGGCTTGGCCGGTGAAGTGTACATGTCGTGGGTGATCGCCAACCTTGAGCAAGTCCATAAGATTATTTTCCGGATACAGCAAAAGTTTGACGAGGAGCTGCAGCTGTCACAACGTGAGCGCAATTGGTCCGCAGTGTTTGCCGCTAACATAGCAGGCGGTATTATTGCAGAGAAGCTGGGCCTTATTGACTGGAACATGACTGCCATTTATAAGGCGGTTGGGCCGAAGTTGCTTGAGATGAGGGAAGACGCGTCCGCACCCATTAGTCTTGCAAGCTCCATAGTGGCAGACTACATTAACCGCCACCTCGGCAATGCCATCGTGGTTGATGACAAGATCGACCAGCGCACCAAGGTCCACAAGCTGCCCGTGATGGAACCCAAAGGCCCACTGCTGATTCGGTATGAGCCTGACACCAAGCGCCTGTATCTGATAGCCAGAGAGTTTAAGAACGACTGCGTGGAGCTGCAAGTTAACTACAGAGAGATGATGAAAGAGTTAACCGCAGGTGGACTGCTGATAGGGATAACCAACAAGCGCATGACCAAGGGTTCCAAGATTGTGACCCCTGCGGTACGCGTACTTGAGTTCGACTGCTCTAAGCCGGACTTCATTGATATGGATGCTGTAGTACCTGCATTGGACGAAACCTTAGTAAATGAAACTTGAGGGAGTCACTTACTCTATCAATTGGAGAACGTTTAAGGTGGGGACTTCGTTTTTCATACCCTGCCTTGATCCAAAGCCATGTAGGGAAACTATAGTAGCTCTAACGAAACGCCTCGAATTCCAAATCGTAACCAAGGTGGTCATCGAGGAAGGAGTCCGAGGCGTTCGTGTGTGGAGAGTTGCCACCCCCCGTAAAAAGAAACCACCCTTGTTTCAAAACATAACTTAGTCGCCTAAACTTTCAAACCTTCGACGCTGCTCCTTGGGCATACGCAACGACAAGCCAGACACGTTATCGCGCATGTTAGTGTTCCGAGACTTAAACGACCGGATGAGGGTTTGTCGTCCTGAGTTTCTAAACATTTCAGGGTAGCGATTCGCAAGCTTGTCCAGCTTCGCACGAACTTCCTGCACCGTCTCTTCATCTCCGGAGCTGTGTGCTGCCCAAGCAAGATCAAGCAGTTGTTGTTGATACTCGATTGCTTTGGTTTGCACACCCATCGCGAGTGAACGTTCTTCATAAACCATAGCACGATCGGCTGGCGCGAAACCCACCGCTTGCATAACCGCTGCCCAAACACTTATGTCAGAATCCACCACCTCGCCGTCCTTGTTTATGTCAGCCCCGTCTGTGTAGAAACGTGCGGCTTTAAAAAGGTTGGCTGCTGCGATGGGCAATCCTGTTTCAAAAGCACGCGGCCAGTCACCTTCCTTAGCATAAGTGGCGGCGTCTTCCAATCGTACTCCATATGCCACAGCAGGGCCTAACGATTGAATCAGCATTGCTCTGAGGTACCCCACATCTTCTATCAGTTTCGGATCGTCTTTGAAAAACAAGTTTCCTGTTATTGAGGTACGGTCAGCGAGTGCAATGTTGGTGTAGTAGTTAAACCACCCTTTGTACATAATATCGCCAACAACATCGCGCATTAGCTCTTTGCTAGTTAGGTACTCGTAGTCGTCATCGTCGTCCCCAATCAAACCCATCAGCACACTGTTGAAAAAGGTAACGGTTCCCATAAGGAAGGGCATACCTGCTACACCGCTAAGCGCCCCTGTGACCAAGTAGGTTGCAATAACCTGCCTAATAGCAATCCTTCTTACTTCAGGGTCTCCGCCTTTTTTAGGCAAGGACTGATACAGCGCCTTCGCCACAATGAAAGTCTGGTTTAGTGCGAACCCTTTAAACGTACCAAACAACCTGCCCAATGAGGATTGAAACAATCGGGGGCCTGTCGCTGCGGTACCTGACGTGTTTACATTTTTTACTGTATCAACGGCAAATTGAATAGCTGCTGATTCGGTCATGGGGGAAACCCCGTTACCACCCTTTTTAGCTAACTCATACGCTGCAATGGCGATAGCTCCTCTGTTTATTTTTTCAGCAGCGTTAAAAGGTCTGGCTCCATAATCAAGGACACTTACTGAAAACTTAGCAAGCATATTGGGGTCACCCCCGCTAATTTTACGGCCTTCAAGAATCTCACGAGTCTGAGTGTGCTGCAGCTGACCGAAATCCAGCAAGGTGTCAATCAGGCGTTTATATTTTGGAGGCACGGTTGCCCATGCTGCCGTGTCCCCGCTCATATCCTTTAACGCCAGAGGAGTAATCATCTTGGTCGAGCTTGCAAGTTGTAAGGCTGCTTCGCCAAACCCAAAGCGAGCACCCAACTCAGCGTACCCTATGGGGAGCGCGGTTAAGTTAACAATAGCCGATGAAACGTTGCCTAAAATATAAACACCGAAGCTCACTCCGGTTGCTATTGATGTGGCTGTGTTAAACGTGGGGTTGTGTAAAAATTCTCTTGATTCAGTACTGCCCAGAGTTTTTGCCAGCGCCGTAGTGAGGGTGTCTTTTACATCACGTTGTGACACGATGGTGTCCAGCGCCTCATCTATGAGTGGGCTATATTTGCTGTTGGCAGACTGCTTCACCCACTGAATCATTGTGATAGCGTATGCGCGTAACAAATCTTCCGATGACCCAGCAACGTCGTCTGATTGCATCATGCGTTTAGCCAAAGACTCTGTTGGAAACATGCTAAGGTAAGCTTGATACACCGAGTTGAGTTGTTGTTGTGAGGCATCTGACGCTTTCAAGTCAGACATAACCTTACCCAAGAAGGACGTGGAAGGTACTTTTTTACTATCGTAGTTGGCTTGATCCATGCGGGTGTACCACTGGTAGTCCTTTTCTGGAAGACCCAATTTTTTAGTGAACTCCCGCCTGTCAACTGCTGACTCAAACTGCATAACAGTTCGCCTGTCCGTTTGTGGATCGGTGTACTCCAACACAAAGTCACCAAAGCGCATGAAGTGTATATACCCTGCCCGTGGATGTTCTTTTTCAAACCGCAATTTCATTTCAGCAAAGGCGGTTGGGTTATCGCGATATTTTTGCAACAAGAAGTCACGTCGTTGATTGAACTCAGCGTCATAATCCCTACGCATATCCAGATACATATCGCGTATCGGTGCGGGCAAGTTGTTCAACACATTACTTAACCTGTCGTAGTCTTCTTGTTGTGCCTTTGTTGGTTTGAAGTTGTTTTCCGGTATGAAATCTATTCCGGCACGGCGAGCTTCAAATGCCAACTTGGCCATACGACTCATTGCGGCAGCATATTTTTTGCTAACTTTCACCCATTTCTGATACTTGTCATTGTACATACTGCTTCTGCGGTCCACCTCGCCAAGTCGGCGTTCTACAGCATCACTGAGTGCCTTTATTGCCCGAGTTAGTGTTGTGTATTTTGGTCCAGCGTCCTTAAAGATAGAGTAGATGTTTTGCAGACGCATGACGCTGAACGCACCTCGCAACACAATCTCGTATGCTTTACCACCAAGGCCAGACTCTGTTATTTTTTGTATCTCACCGCTGATACCGGTAAGGGCCTCATCCTTTTCAGGGAAAGGCGTTATTCCGATATTTTTAAGAGCCTGAGCTGCGGAGGTGGGAGTGCCCAAGAAAAGCATATCTTCCAATGAAGGTTCCACCTTTCGTGGCAGGTTTAACATCTCATTAATGTAGCGAATTCCTTCATCATACAGAGTTGTATTTTTGCGAAATCCAAAAAACTCAGCGAGAGCTTGGATAATACGTTCAAGCAAAGTGTCTTTCTTTGGAGTTTGAATAGCGTTGAGTGCACTGGCAAACTCAGAGTTACCCATTAATTCTGCAGCAAACTCCTGCGCATCGGTGGCACCGTAGCTGCCGGGCACATACGTACTCGCAGTTTCAGAAAACTTAATAAACTTTTTGGCAATTTTTGATTCTGGATTTGCAATTTGATTAGCAAGCGCAGCGTGGCTGAGCTCGTGGATAAGAGTGTGTTCGTTAAGCCCGATCTCGGGATCGAGATATACCGTGTCCGTTACGGGGTTATAGGCACCAGCTTTTTGTTCATTTCCGGGGACAGGGCCCACTACTATTTTGGTCTTCAGGTTTAACGACTGAACTGTGCGGAGAATTCGAGCTACCTCAGGACGATTGCCAATTTTATCTGCAAGCAGTGAGAGGGTTTGTTTCAAGTTACCCGTTTGTACTGCCGCAAGGAGTTCTCCTTCAAGGGCTGGAGAGTTTGCTGCGTTTTCTAAAGAATAAAGGTTTTTTTGAGCAGCCTTAGCCTCAAGGTAACTGTTAAGAAAAATGTTTTTCTCTTCTTTTTTTGCAAGGTTATTAAAATGAGCTTTAGCCGCCAATACTGCAGGAGCGGTAGGATTAGCAGCGGCATCGTCAGCTAGTGTGTAAATTTCCGTTCTAGTAAATGCTGTTTTTTCATTGAAGTCTTTATACTTAGCAGCAAGATTGGCAAAAACTTCCTTTTTGTTTTCCGCAGGCTTAGGCTTAACTTTCGCAGGCTTAGGCTCAACTTTCGGAGTAGTCTCAACTTTCGACTTAGGTTCAACTTTCGCAGGCTTAGTCTCAACTTTCGACTTAGTGGGGGCAATCTGCTCCCGGGTTATTGGAAAGGCTACGCGGTAATTCGGGTCTACTGCGCCTTTTTGAGCTTGAATAGTTGACGGCAAATTCTTTTCGTAATCGAAGGATTCCGGATTGTTTTGCTGCCCCCAACGAATGTTATCCGAAATCAAACGGACGGGCATGGTCGTGTAACCAAGCGCTTTTAACGCCATGGCACGATGCCGACCTTCGTGCCCTCTTACCCGACCTTTTTCTGTAATATCCAGTTGGGGGACAGTGTTGAACGGGGTGCCTTGCTCTACCAGTGAGGATACTTTTTTTGTTTTAGTAGCATCCATACCTTTATCTGCCAACGCCAAGAACTGGTCGATGGGCATCTCGATCAGTTTCTCACGGCTCTTGTCGTTCTGGTTATTGGCATCTGATATAGCTTCCTCAGCAAACATGTCAACCGAACTGCCACGGGTTTCGGGCGTAGCCTGTACATCTTTTGGTGTTTCTTCGACACGTTGTGTGGTCGTGTCGATCGCATCGCCACCAAGCTCGTCTACCACTGCTGATTTGTCTACTGCCTCTGGTTTAATCGGTGTTACTTGGAACTCGGGGCGTGCGAGGAAAGCATCTACCGCTTTGCGGTTCGCCTTAGTGTAGGGGTCCGACATTTTCTCAAGGTAGTCTTTCACCTCAGCGGCTACTGCGGGGTCCGATAAGTCTTTACCTGCAAGCCCTTCGTTTTCCTTGAATATCTTCAGCTGTTTACTAGCGCCGGGAAACAACGCAGCTATTTCTGCTGTAGTACTAGGGAGCACGGAGCTACGCGCCGGAGGTGCTGCTTGTTGTGTGGTTGGTGCAACGGATGGTGCAAACAAATCAATCTGTTCGTCCGTTGCTGGAACCCCAGTGTCCTCTGGAATAGAACGCGCTTCCGTATCCGCAAACGCATCCACGGGTGCAACACGCTCCTCACCGCCACGGGTGCGATAGAGACCCTTCTGGTCTGTGGGTTCCACCAATTCGAACGCCTGCTGCCTACGTGGGTCTTGACTGGCTTTTGCCCGCTGGACGTTAAGTTTGTCTGCCGCATCCTGAGCCTTCTTGGCTTCTTTGTCTGCCGCATCCTGAGCCTTCTTGGCTTCTTTGTCTGCCGCATCCTGAGCCTTCTTGGCTTCTTCTGCTTTGGCAGCGGCGGATTCTTCACCTACGAGTATGTTGGTAAGTGCTTTTGGTAGACGCTGTTGCCCCTTTCCTTCACCCATCGTGCCTTCTTGCATACGGGCACGCACTGCCCCCACCGCACGATCAAACACAACACGTTCTTCTGGGGTAAGGTCTTTAATCTGTTTGGTAGGGTCTAAGGTGATGGGGGTTTCGCCCGGTGCACCGGGTAGGCGTGGAACTTCCGCAGCCGCAATTCCCATCAACGCTTTTTCATTCATTTTACGCAAAACAACTTCAAACACGGCTTTTTCTTCAGCCTTCATGTTTTCCGGAACAGCGGCTTGCGTTAATTTGTTTTGCCGCATGAATGTGAATGCGTCGACTTTATCGTTATCGTTTAAAACATCGGGCAATGCCGTTGGCGAAAAAGTTCCCGATGGGGCAAAGCGTTCTTCTCCGCCTCTGGTGCGGTATCTTTCACCCTCTAAGGCTTGTTCGCGGGCTATATCTCCCTGTGCTTCACCTGCTCTGGTTTGAGGAGACATCACGGGGGGTATACCTGCTAAATCAGGCTGAATACCTAAAGGTATTTTGTTTTCACCTTGACGTGCTCTCTCAGCTGTAAACAGGTCTTGGGTTTCCTGTTCTTTTACTTCTTGTAGCCGCTGACGAGCTTGTGCTCTGGTGGTCAACCCAGCGGTCCCGCCGAAAACTCCACCTACAGTCCCTGCCAAATAAGCCGCTTCCCCATACTCAGCAAGTGCGTCGTCGGACAATACATCCAAACCAGCTTGTGCCCGTTCAACAACCTGCTGAGCAACTTCCGTGGGCATTTCTATCAAAGCACCACGTCCCGCTCCACGAGCCACGTTACCAGCAAGAGAAGCCCCAGCCTTGCCTTGAAGCTTGGCCAGTGCTAAACCGGTAAGATTGCGCGCAGCAGCGCCGTCTAACCCCGCGTCATCTGCTATACCAAGTATGGATTTTACAAGCGGTTTACCAAACGTGATGTAGGACGCAGCTACTTCCGGAACAGCTTGTAAGAGAGCAGCGCCACCTGCCTTACCAACGTCAACGTCGATAGGAGCCCCAGCTGCTTGTTGTTCGGCAGCTTGACGTTCCACGTTGGAGGAAAATAATTGTGGAAGGAATGAAGCAAGCGCGCCCAAGCCGCCGCCGATAGGTACACTAAGGCCCCCAGTGGGGACAGAAAGAAACGGTAGGGCCCCCGTAAGGGCTCCCGCTTTAGCCAAAGCTGCCGTTAAGGCAAGTTGCGGTATCTGTTCACTGACAGCTTCTGGTGTTTGACCAAGAGCAGTAGCTATGGCCGAACCAAGACCGTCTTCGCCGTATGCTTGGGTAACGTTTTTAAGAGAAGCGCCTTCTCCGTACTTTTCGGAAAGTTTACGCCCTCGCTCCAACCCAGCAAGCGCGGCTTCTTCCTCATCGCCAAATAACGCACCGGCACTTGTGCCAAAAGAGGACAGCAGCTGCTCAGTGCCACGACCTATTCCGCTAAAAATTCCAGATTCCGGTGGAGGCTGCTCTGTGGTTGTACCTAAATTGTATTTGGCAATCAGTTCTTCATCAGTAAGCTGCGTTTTTGGCGCAAAGTCCGCTTCGGTGGCGAGTCCTGATGCTATGACCTTGCGCTTTAGTTCTTGTTTGCCCACACCTGCTGGTACGTTACGAACAATTACGCCATTTGGCAAAGTGACGCTGGGCATGGGTTAATCCTCTAAACTATCATAATCTATATTATCACCACTAAATCGCTCTAGCTGCGTTTGCAACTTTATTAAATTTTCATTGGTTCTAGCTAATTCTAGTTCTAGTTTAGCTTTTTCGTCTGGAGCCAAATTGCCCTCGGACAACTGTTTTCTTAACGAAATCTGAGATTTTGCCGCAGCGTTAAAAATGGCGCGATTGTTATCATTCTGGCCTCTAGTAACAGTGTCTTGACTTGCAGAAGCCCTAATTGTTTGTTCAGCAGCATTGTTCAACACGGCAAGGTCTTCCGCTGACTCAATGTCCATTTCTGCCAACTCTTTTTGCTGCGCTAACTGGGCTTGAGCCTGAGATTTATTCGCTTCAGCAACATCCCGTCTCAAAGTTAAGTCACTTTCAAATCGCGATTGATCCATTTGCATTTTTTCACGATCAAGCTTTAACGCTTCAATGTTCTTTATTGTATCGTCTATCTCAGCTTTTATGCGAGCGTCACGGTTTTGCAACCCAACCCCACCACCAGTTAACGTTGCGCCTAAGTTAGTACCACCACTGGCACCAGCTGACAACAGGAACGTGATTAACTTGTCCAGTTTGTCTTCTTGTTGCGTAAGCAAATTGTCGTATTGCTGCTCGTAACGACTGATTCCTGCGTCTTGCGGGGCAGCGGTTTGAGTCGCGGCGGTTTGTAACGGCGGGGCTGCTGCCCGAGTATCGAACGCTTGGATTGCGGCGGCTTCCGCAGTGGGCGATGTTAACCTTGAGATACCGGCGTCAGGGGCGAGTGTCGATTCAGCATTAACGCGTTGGTTGGCACTAGGTGTCGTTTCTGCAGCTTGGGGGGTTTCCCCAAAAAAGGTTTTTGCGTATTCAGCAGCCGCGTCAGGGGGCGTCAGGTTGCGCATGAGTTCTGCGTACTGAGAGGCAACGTCTTTTTGCATGTCCGAAGACTCCGCGGCGGCGGACGATTCGGGAGTCTCTTCTTCTCCACCGAACATTTGATCCCACAGATATTCAAGTCCTTGTACCCCTGTGGCAGTGGTTGCAGTTCTACCGGGAGAAAAAAGCCGCTCTGGAACACCCGCTGGATACGAACGCGTTCCAGTTTTGGGATTGACCTTTGACCAGAACGCTGGGTTTTGTTTACTGTACAAACTGCGAGCGCCTCGCAAAACTTTAGGACCAAGTGCGCGTAACCCAGCTGCTCCAATTCGCACACCTGCAGGTACAAGACCGAGGCCAGAATAAGCAAGGGCAGCTGCAGAAGCAGCGTCTATCGGGTTTTCTACAACCCAGTTACCACCTTCTTTTAAGCTTTCGTCCATCCTTCCGACGAAATCTTGCATTTCGGGGCCAGCGCGCTCTTTCCTTCTAGCTTTTTCCGCCTGACGAATATCGTATGCCGATTGGCGTTCAACTGGGGCACCTTCTTCAAGTTTTCTTGACGGCGCATTACTTTGGGGAGCAACATCTTCTCCCAGCATTGACGCCAACATGGTTTCAAAATCTTGATCGTTTACTCTAGGGCGGGCAAGAGACGCATCTGGGCCGAGTGTTCGTTCACGGGCAGGGCGTTTAGGAGCAAGAGCCGCATCTGGGCCGAGTGTCCGTTCGGGGGCAGCACGTCGTGCCAGAGCCGCATCTGGGCCGAGATCGGTGTAAGGTTTGTCCGAAGGTTCCCCGATAGCTGCCATTTGCGCAAGCAGTTGATCTGCATTAGACGGGGGCTGCACACCCTTGCGGGATTCTTCAAATTTACGCAAATCTTCCGCCGAAACTGGCATGTTCTGCGCTGGTGTTCCGCCGCTACCGATAGTTTCTCGATTTACAGAACGACCCCCGGGAGCACTTCTTGCCGCCATAGCTTCACGTAGTACGTTTTGACCACTGGCAGGGTCGTTGGCAATCGCCTCGGCTTGCTCTTGAGACGCACCGGCTGCGATCAGTTCTTGCATCACTCTGCGGCGTTCATCAAATTTGCGCAACGCTTCCATGGAGATTGGAATATCTTCATCAACCCCACCGCCCTGTTGGTAACCAACAATCCCGCCATCGGCCATACCTACACCTTGCATGTTGGGCGCAGGGAGACTTGGGAGACCGCCTTCCATACCAGAAGGGGGCTGACCTTGGGGCTGCTGCTGAGCATTCTGTTGCTGTTGCGCAAGCATTTGCAGTCCGGGTGCCATTTGCTCAGCGACTTCAGCTCTTGTCATATCCATGACTTCTTGCTCCCGTTGATCTTTGATCGTGGCAGCGGGGGCTTGCATCTTCATCTGCATATCGCGCATAGCAGCTTCTTTGTCGCTTTTGATTTTCTGCAACGCAAGAAGGTCCACCAGCTGCTGATTCTGCTGATACATTTGCGCCAGCGCATCCGGATTATCTCGGAAAGTGTCGGCTTTTTGATCTACGTCACCAAGAATACTGCCAATACCGTAAGCCATTTTGCTAATCTCTTATTTGTTAAAGTGTCTTGGTTATCCGGGCTTTTTCATTAGGTCTACGTAAGCTGCGCCAGTGTTTGCAGACGCGTTTGCATTTGCGTCATTTCCTGTGCCAAACCCCATGCCTTGTAAGAACTGCAAGATGCCACCCGCGCCACCCATAAGCGAACTGAGGCCACTTGGTTCCATGTAATTGTAAGACTGCGCAGCGACGGGGAGACCTTGCAGCAACGACTGCATGTACTGAACCTGCTTGTAGGGGTAATCGCGTTCTTCCTTGAACTGACCATAGTCTGCAGCAATCCCTTCGCTCTCGATGTCTCGCTGGATACCGCCCGCTGTTTGCTGGGCCGCTAATGTCTCAAGTCCAAACTTGTTGGCAGTGTCCTGCGCCGCCCTGCGTCGTTCTTCTTCAGTGTTAAACTGAGTGCGTCCGGTCTGGTATGCGTTTTCCATACCGGTTCCGTAAATTTTGTTTAGCTGATCTTGAAGTCCACGTTGCCCTTCCGATTCCATAACAGCCTGACGACTGCCCCCGTAAGCACCTGCACGGGTTAACCGCGATGCGTCGGAGACTCGACTGATTTCCGCCTGTCGTCTAGCTTCTGCCATTTGAGGATCAATCACGCCTTGGATATAGGGTGACATGTACTGAGAGCTTACCCCTGCCTCGTTATATGACTTGGGGGTATAAGTGCCCATGGTTGGAGCGACCAGTCCAGCAATTCCTGAGAAGGCTTGGTTTTGTAAATTAGACGCTCCTGCGGTCAGTGGACCACCGTAGGCTTGATATGGCGTATTGGCCAGCGCCTGACCTTTGCCCAGCATGTCAGTGACGTAAGGGCCCGCCCAGTTTGAAAGAGACGACTCTCTACCTGTTTCCACACCGGCCATGGGATCAACATAAGGTTCGTAGGCCATAATTTTTACCTCGGGGTGTAGCTATTTGGGTTAATTTGTTTGCCTTGCTTGGTGGTGCCAGTGCGAGCTTTGCGCACTCTATCCATCATATCGTACAGCACTTTAGCACCTGCTTCAGAATTACCATTGCCGAGATGACTTACCACGTCGGCAGGGAACACAAACTCGCCATGAGACAGTGCCGCTTCTTGCTGCCCGTCAATTGACGCAGGTACTTCGTCCGCCATACCATCGGTAGGTCCGCCCAGATAATAACCCTTGGGTGATTGCAGTGATGTAAGACCGCCTTGTGCGTAATAGCTGGTAGGAACATTCAAGCGACCTAAGCCTGCCGCCATTTCTTCCGAAGAAGCTGACGGGTGATTACTCTTCCAAGCATTAGCGACTTGCTGCCAGACGGCAGGCGAAACCGAACTAGGATCAGTCATCCATTGCGCAGTAGAAGGTCTGCTACTACGTTCAGAACGTGCTTGTTCCCGAGCAACGCGGTTAGCGAACCTTTCAGGAAGAACCCCTGTATCTAGCCAATTGGCTTTCCAATCCGGACTCCCGCGCGTATCTTTGGGCGGAAGGGTTGTTAACCCGCCTCTCGCATAACCATACTTGCCCAAATAATCACGCAAATGAGTCGGTACACCGAACTTGGAAAATGCGACATTTACTTCAGCAGGGGTAGCGTATGGGTTTTGTTGAGCCCACGTATCAATGACTTTTTTCCACTGAGTATCGTCAAAGTCACGAGATTTGGTCAACCAAGCAGTGTCCTGCGCAGCGTTGCCTGTTTCATTGGTGAATCCGGCTTTAGTCCGAAGTTTAGGTGCCGGAGCGGGTGTCGGTGCAGGTGTTCCGGTTGCAGCAAGGCTTCCACCAATCGTCCCTAGTATTTCGTCGGCCAGTTTTTTATCCGCCAAGTATTTGGCATTCTGAGCGGCAAGCTGCTCCGCTGTTTTACCCATGATGGGGGAACCAGTATTAACCGCGTAGGACGTATCAGTGAAATAGCGTTGACCTGCCTCACCGGGGCGACGTGGTGTGGTTGAGGCGAATGCCCCGGGCACCGCTTCTCGGGATGCTATATAGTTGGGGATGCCGCCTTGATACCCAGTCGGCTGACTGCTTCCACCAAAGAACTTACTGAGGGTGCCAGAGTCGTCAGTGCGGGAAAGGGCGTAAAGGCCAGCAAGGCCCGCCCCGATGTTACCAACGTCAGGTTTGCCACCTTTGACGAAGACACCTTGAGTTTCATCCCAAAAATCACTTAGTGTGCCCATATCACCCTCTTAAAATTTGTAGAAGTTCTTCGATTGTAGGAGGACGACCGATCTGCCCACCTGAATAATACTGGAGTTTGTTAAGTATTTCATCATCTTCATTTTTCAGAGTAGGAGCAAAGATGCTCTCCCCGCCGATGTCGTAGAGGTAGTCGATGTCTGCAAGAGGGGCCTTTTCAACATTAACTGTACGGTACTGCTGTTGTGTTGGAGAAGCACCGAGCTGCTGCTGCTCTTCGCCCCCGTCCCCGTCTCCCGTACCATCTCCAGTTCCAGTCGTTCCGGTCCCAGTCGTCCCAGTCCCAGTCGTCCCAGTCCCAGTCGTCCCGGTTCCAGTTGTCCCAGTTCCAGTCGTCCCGGTTCCAGTTGTCCCAGTTCCAGTCGTTCCGGTTCCAGTTGTCCCAGTCGTACCTTGAGCTGCCAACACTTGATCTACAATATCGCGGGGAGCACCTGACAGGGTAATCACTTCCTCAATAGTGGTGTTAGGTTTATTTTTGAGCAAGTCGCTTATAACGGTTAACCAGTCACGCGATTGCGTCCCTGTTGGGGCAGGTTGGGTTACGGTGCTCGGTTGCGAAGTACCTTCTACTGAAAAAACGTCGGCAGGGCCAACGGCAGTGTTTGTCGCTGGGCCCCCGTACCTTTTATTTGGGTCATACTTTGTTCCGGTATAATTTTCAAATTCTCTAATTATAGCAGATTTGAAAGCAGGGTCGTTCGCTGCTCCAACGGCTTCCCAAAGTTGTTCACCCACGACTTGGGTGTTTTCACCAATAGTATCACCGCTACCTGCAGTGGCAGGGTCTTCAACGCCACCTGTTGTAGCTACGCCAGCTTCGCTACCGCCACCAACGCTGCTGGAAGAGCTACCCTCGCCACCAACGGTATCAGTCATGGGTTCGTAAATTTTCCATTTATTACCAGCTGCGTCGTAACCCCAGATTGTTCCAGTTTGGTCAGTGTAGGTGCCTTCAATTACGTCTTGCGGAAGATTTAGGTCACGAGGAACTTCTGGGTAATCTTGAGGAACCTCGCCTTTTGAAGCAGATTGCGCTTGCTCTGAGGCGGGAAACATATCCGGATTTGTTTTGTACAAATTAATTAAATCTGAAATGAGATCGCGGCTCAGAGTCCCGCTGTCGGCTCCCGGTAATTGTGACCATCCGGCAGAATCCAAAGCCTGACTTACGGCTTCTGTAGAATACAGACTCATCGGGTCAACGCCTGCGCTTTGAAGACCGCTTAATGCTGCGTTAAATTCCGCTAATTCCTGTGCTCGTTTTTCAGCTTTTCGTTGTTCTAAATAATCATAGGCCATCTTGGCGTAGCGCAACGCATCAAGTGGTGTAAATGTGGGACTCGGAGCATCACCTGCCATACATCACCTCAAGTTAAATCGTAAAATTCAAGAGCGCCAATGGCCGAGCCAGTTGTTGTTAACTTGCGAACCGCCAGAGTTATCACGTCACTTACTCCAGCCAGAGTACGACCAAGTTGTAAATCAAAGTTATAGCCTGTCTCAGCGTCCAGCACTGGAGCGGACTGATTCGTTGCTGATAAGTACACAGTTTTTATAAACGTGCCGCCGGTTAGTGCGGTGGCTGTGATGTCATAGTCAGTGTTAGGGAAGTCCGTGGTGTTGTAACTAGCCCCAGTGAGAGTGGCGTTTTTTAACAAAGCCACCTCGTAATCACCAAGCGTTGTTGGGAGTATCGTGTAGTTGGCAGGGAGGACCACCGCATCCAACCGGTTTGAAGCAAGTCGAATGGACACCAGTGGGACAAAGCTGGTACCTACCGATGCTGCCGAGGTCATGCGAGCCACAGACAGCTGCACTTTTTTCTCGTAGCCACCCTCCGACATCACCGTGGAACATATTTGCTTCATTGACGAAATTGACGCCGTGGCTGCGGTGTTGGTTATTTCGTACCTAACTGGCAGTGTGGCGGTGGTCATATACACATTGTTGTTTTCATTGGCGTTGTTAAACACCTGACAGATATAAAGCGCCCCGCCAATAATGAAACCGCAACGAACGGACCCTGCACCCAACCACTCAATGTCGCACCAGAAGATTTGAGATTTTGACAAATCAAGCACCACACCACTAGGGCCGTTGCCGTCCATGGGATCAACCGTCCAATCCGCTTGTGCTACTCTGGTATTTACAACAGAACCTGTCACGTATGAGCGGCGCACGAAGTAAATGGAAGTGCCGTCTTGTTCCAGATAAATGCCGTTTTGCGAGGAGAAGTAGCCCACACGTTGACGCAAGCTGGCCTTAGCCTCATTCATTACGAAGGTGCAGAGGAACTCCAAACTCTTGCCCGGCTGGTAAGGAAACACCCTGTAGGTTTCGCGAACAACTTGAGACCCGCTATCGGTCGTAACCGCCAGATCAACTGAGCTGCTGTTTGCTGAATAGGTGGCGGTGCCGCCGGTGGTGAGCTCGGTGTCGAAATCTCCGGAATCCGCGTATCGGTTTTGGCTATCAAACAGCGTGAACGGTTGACTGACACGACTGCGGCCAAACGCATCGGCGGCTGATCCGGCGGAGTACACACCATACGGTTCTTGATTGCTCACAACTTCCCTCAACAATCTGTCAATCTGATTGAAATAAATGCGAAGAATACTGTTGTATTGATCGTGGTAGTGCTTGGTGTATTCCCCGGGGGCAAGGGGTAACGCCGGTGCTTTGAACTGAGTTGCGGTTATAGGTAGTGCCACGGTTACCGTCTCCCGTCAGGGCGCATATCAAGCCGAGGCGATCCCAGCTGCCATGCCACACCCAGCGCATCAGACTCCATTTTCATAGCCATCTGACGCCCCCGTACTCGAATGAATACTTGCCCAGTAAACTGTTCAACCGGGACAACTGCCGTCCGGGTGATAGTTGCATTTGAACTCCCACCTTGTGACAACGGGCTGTTATACCCAGAACCTGAGTTGGCCAACGGCAACAACGTCATTGTTCCAGCGGGAGCGTCTGCAGTTGACCCCTCAAAGGTCACGTCCGGCAGTACTCGCCAAATGAAATTGAAGTTGTGGCCATCGTCCAAATCGAACTGAGCGGATGTAATAAACGCATGAATCGGGGCAGCTACACCTGTGATGTTGTCATCATTGCCGAACTCGTGATTAACCAAGTTGTTGCTATAAGTGGCGGCCATCGGGTACTCGCGAAGGCCAGAATCGGCCCATGCGGTTCTACCCATATTACCGTAGTACCAAATGTCTTCTAAGTAGTTGTACACCACATACCGGTCCAAAACAATAGAGCCGCTGGTGCAATAGAACCACCAGACCTCATTGAACGCTTCGTTGGTGCCTGCGGTTACTTGGTCATACTGCTCAAAGTTAAAATCCGTGAATATGAACTTGCGCAAATCGCAACGAAGTGGGGCCACGGTACCGTCGTATTTGTAAAACTTGTCATGCCCCATCCAGTAGGCAACCCCCGTGGCAAAAGCAGTGGAGTTTTGGCTGGCGATGGACAAGTTATCTCCAAGCAGCTGCGCGCCCCACACTTCAGGCGCACCCAGATATTGCAGACCGTATAGAGTAGAGTCGGTCCAAACGAGGATTTCTTGCCGAGACTGCATGGCCGTTACTATTTCTGACCCGTGGGATAACCGCAGATCACCCGCCTGATTGGTAGCTGAGGGGGTCCAGTAAGTGGGGTTCTCTTGGTCAGACCAGCGAATAAGCATGGGGTCTAACGTGGTATCGCCCAGCGGTGTGCAGCCGAATGCGAACACAAAACGGTTGATGTCTGACACAAAACTATACAGCACCAAGCTTGGCACTGCGGATGCTCCTATTTCGGCAGACAGGTAGGTGGCCCGCACATCCACTGATAACGAGGCATTCCACAAAAACAACGGGCCGTTTCGATATGCGAAAATCAAGTCTTCCCCGAAGTTTGACTGGCTCCACAAACGAAGCCTCTCGTTGGAAGTCTCACCAAAACCCCAAGCACCCAAACCATAACCGCCTGCGCCCCACCCTATAACTGGGATGGAGATGTCGTAACCGGTGTTGATTTGATAGGCGGCAGTAACGGTGCCACCCCCTGATGCAGTGCTGCTTGCTGCGGTTTCTGACAAGATTGAATAGGAGTCAACATCAATGACGGTGATTTCAAACTCACCGTTTAACGTCAGTCCACCAACAGCTGTTGCGCCTGAGAAAGTAACGAAGTCTCCGGTAAACCCGCCGTGAGCCACGTCTGTGACCGTCACGAGGTACGCTGTAATTAGGGTTGCAAATGGGTCAGTTAACGTTACGGTGCTGCGGACAGGGGTTATGTCCTTATACTGACCGCCGCGTTCGATGTAGAATTTAAGGTTGGTGCCTACCCCTACTAAGTTCTGTCCACCAAGGGTCACCCAGTTCCACAAAGACCTGCACACACCCAAGTAGGTGTACTCAGACAGGCGAGACCAGCCCCCTATTTTTTCAGGGGTGCCTTGTCGGAAACGTACTTTTTCGGACTCATACCAGCCACCCTCGTTGGTGTAACGGGTATTTTCACGATTGACTCCTGCTTTGAGAAGTACTTTTTTCAGGGGCATGTTGAGGTAAACCTCTGTGATGATGGCGCATTATCACATATTTTAAGTTAAAGCAGCTTTCTTTCCTGCTGTCGACGGCGAACCAGTCCCGGGAGAATTCTACCCCCACCACGAACCCAACGCATTATCTCAATTTCAGCCTCTTCCCAGTCCTCGTCGTTTATCCGTTTACGTAAGGTGCTTGATTTGTATCGGGCCGAGCCGAGGTTGTAAACAAAATCGGTAATGGCCCCCAACGCATTTTCGTTTAAGACTAGGTTCGGGGAGTGTTTGAGAGCAGCAGGCAGATAGGTTCCAGCCAATTGGTTGATTAACCAGAGTTCTGCCTGCGTCGCGGTGATGGGTGCATCCTGCAGGGTAACCTTGGTACCATCCGGCTTCCAGACAGTACCGTAGCCTATTGTAGGCACCCCGGCAGGGCAAAGGTAAGGTTCCAAAAACAAGCCCTCAAATTCTTTACATAGTGTTACTGCAAGGCTGAGGGCCTTTTTCATTTTTTGTTTCTTTCGTAAATCCTACCCACAAACCAGAAAGTTAAAATCATGGTCATGGTGGACATGTCGTCGGTGGTCCAACTTTTTACGATGACTTCTTGCCAATCGCCACCCGCTGATATGGCCATTCGCATGGAACTAATCTTGACCATCGAATACAGGACCACGAACCAGTACGTCACCAGCGGTCTGACCAACGCAGATATACCAGCAACGAACTTACCGGCGGCGCGGGCGGTCTGGCCCTGTTCTTTCAAAGCATCACCGATTGCGCCCAGTTCAGCTACCGTCAGGGAAGCATCCACTTTGCGCATTTCATGTTCTGCTTTCATCGTTGCGAACTGCATTTCAGCTTGCAGTAGCAGTAGCTCATGACCGCGTTCATTTTTGCGATCAAACGCTTTTACGACTTCAGGGGCCAGACGAAACACCCCACCGACAATTGCACCTAACGTAGATTCAAGAATCATGGGGATGTCCTGTTACGACACAGTGAACGGAGGAACTGCATCTTGAGCGGCTTGAGCAGCTTCAACTTTCTCAAAACGTTCCACATTTGACGCAGTGCCCGCAATGATACCTGCCCAGTAGGACTCAACCATTTCTTGCGGAGTGGCTTGTGTGGGCTGGCCATCGACAGTTTTGATACCGTAGGTGGCTGCCAGATACATCATCAGGCGATCAGAGTTTTGTTGATCTAGCGTTGTCGTTACCGACATGTCACCGACCGTGGTACCGTTGATCTGCAGGGTGATTATTGCCATTACACTTTCTCCGTTTGTTGTATCGCTTCGAGTTTGCGGCACAAGCTTTCAATGGCGGTAAAGCCGCCGGGCCAGTCCAGAATTTTCAAGCCTAACGTTTTTATACCGACATCAATCATAGTAAGTGCGGCGGTGGCTTCGTTGGTGGTTATTGCTGATGTTTCAGTAATCATGATGCTGCCATTAAGCCAAAGGAAATAAGAATGTCACGGATGACGGTGGTGCTTGGTGCGGCGTCATAAGCGGCTCGATTGGAGCTGTCCATCTTCAAGGCCCGCTTGGTGCCAGTGCCAGCGGCTTCGGTGCCAATAGTGAGCACGTTGGTGTTCCAACCGAAAACCGCCCGTTCGTAATTGCTGACATCGGTGAAGGTGTTGTAAATACGGAAATTCTGCGACTGAGTTCCTGCTCGCTGAGCCATTTGACCGGCGGCATCGCGGAACAACGCTATGTCGGCGGTTCCTGCCAGCGTATTTACGGCATCGTTTGACCAATTGAATGCCCCACTAGGTGGTAGTACCAAGCCGAAATAAGGCATAGAGGTATACGAGTTCATCACTATGCCCCAATTGGTGTTATTAGCGAGACCGATGAGAGCCCCACCTGACGATTCTACAACAACCCCCGCTTGAGAAAAAACCGTGCCATTATGGAGTTTGTTCACCTGAAATTTGCTGACCCCTTCGATTTGCAAGTCCAGCAACCGCGAAGTGGCTGAGGAAGCGGTGTTCGTGACGTTCAGCTTGATACCGTTGTAAGTGGTACCTGCAGAAGTCCAAGTATCTGTAAAATCGTAAATGAACGCCATTGTTATGCTCTCACAGTTAGGTAGTTGCCGAATCGGTCAAGCAGAGGGGAGTCTGCCCGGGTATACAGTGCGCCCGCTGGAACACCGCTAACATAGGTTGTAGTGACATCCGGGCCACCAACGGACTGACCCATCGCTCCGCCCGAATACGTTTCGGCGCAAACATCGAGTGCTGCACCGGTGGTTGTATTGGCGTAATTTGCTACGCCTGTTTTGCCTATTGTCACCGTGCCCCCTATGTAAACGCCGGTCCGGTCACCCAGATGACAAGTGACTTCCTGATCCCACAAGTAACTGGGGTTACTCGATGTAAAACGTAGGAAGGAAATGCGGCGATTAGACCGCGCTGTTTTGTCACCGAAGTTGGATTTGAACTGGTCATCACTTGTAACTCACCGTCATCGTAATCAGCCGGGTCGCTGAGCTGTAAAACTAAAGACATTTTACGAGGGGGGCGTCCCTCCCCCCCAGCATCAATATGCCAATTGTAGTGCCCGTTTTCTTCAGATTCGTAAGTGGTGTACTGCATGTCTTCTTGGAAACCAGACAAGTTAAAATGATAGAATTGCCCATTTAATTGGCGTGCCACCCAAGCCATTCTATCGTACAACCAAGGAACCGTTTCGTTGTTGGAAATCCATGCTGTTTTGGCCACACGAATATCAGCACCGGGTTCACGATTATTATCCACCGTAGCGGAAGAAAAACGAAGAGAGTCTCCATAACTAACAATTTGGTCAAGCTCGTCAGCTGTAAAAGCATCTTGAAACGTTGCAAAAGAATGCTCACTAATGCCAAATGTTGGAGATGGTGAAAAAAAATAAGTAGACATTATTTACGTTCCCAAAGTTTATCGCGATAGTAGCTTTCATGGCTTGATCTTTTGCGACGAGTTAGTTCCAGCTCAGCCACGTCTCGGTTATTCATTTTTGATATTTTAGCTTTCGTTATAAAAGAGCTTCTCTTTACTGGAATGATTTGTACAAGCGGAGTGCCTGCTTCAAGTATCCCATGAAAATTTGGCTCATTAAACGTAAATGGGAAGTTAACGTACTCAAAATACTTATCACATTCCACAACACCTGCCATACATTCAAAGCGGGGGTCTTTTCGATTTAGAGGAGGAATGAACATTACGGAGTAACCTTTTGGAACGCGGATCATCCAATGGTTCATAAATTTAAGTGGGGGTTTTGGTAAAATCGGGTTGGGTGCCTCAGCTGTGGTTACTTGCTGATAGGCGTGAGCATCCACCATTGGTTTGTAAAATGATGAATTCCAATCAACTTTGCCTGCGGTATCGGATGTGCGAAACTCAACATCAGCGGCTAGTGGGATAATCCAACCCAGTTGCATAGCATCTAAAAATGGCGGACATCTTTTTACAGTAGACGATTTTAAACCGCCGCTTGAACGCATTTGTAATTTTTTATACCACTCAGGTATAAACTTTCTGGCTGGGATTGGTGGAGGTATCACCCCCCAATCCTGCTCGTCGCACAGAAACTCGATTTGCCCTTCTTTGAAAAATGATAAAAAACTCATTGCCGACTCCAGCTAGTGACGATCTGACCAGATGCGCTGCCAGTCCCAATTGTGGCGGCGTAAGCTGTTCGCATTGCCACTTTAACACCATTGTACACGATGTTGCTCGCGGGGGAAGCGGCTCCTCCCGGATTACCAGCACTTCCAGCACTGCCCGGATTACCAGCACTTCCCGCACCGCCCGGATTACCAGAGGCACCTGTATTACCCGGATTTCCGGAGCTTCCTGCATTACCCGGAAATCCGGCATTACCTGCGCTTCCTGCATTACCACCACTTCCGCCGTTTCCTCGAAACTCGTCAATGTAGGCAGGGGCGTTCAGCGTCGCACCATAACTTGCGGCAGGGCCGCCGCCGCCTCCAGCCCCGCCTGTTCCCGTGTTTCCGGGATTTCCGGGATTTCCAGTAACCGTGCTTGAGTAAGGGGGGCTTGCGTTCTGACTGACAATCAAAGTCGCATTACCTAACGCACCACCAGTTCCGCCTGAACCGCCCGGTCCACCACTTCCACCGTCGCCGTCCAAGCCGGGATTTCCGGCGCTTCCGATACTTCCAGCGTTACCAGCGGACCCCCCTGACCCCCCGTTGCCCCCCGGTCCTCCCGGTCCACCTGCCCCTGCGTTTCCACCAGCGGACCCTGCAAATGTTTGAGAAAAAGCCGATGACTGATTCCCGCTAGTACCTGCGCTGCCGGGGTTGCCACTCGTGCCCGGAGCCCCTGAAGTTCCTGAATTACCAACGACGCCCGGATTTCCCGGATTTCCCGGAGTACCCGCCGTTGCTCCAGAACCCGAATTACCAGAAGCCCCCGGGTTACCTGCGTTTCCGCTTGTTCCCGCATTTCCAGCACCGCCAGTGCCCCCAGAACCACCGGTACCTGAGCTCCCCGGAGTACCCGGAGTACCCGGATTGTTTTGGAAATTGAATGGAAAAGTACCAGTTGGATTTTGAAATTTATAAGAGTCGCTGCCGCCACCGCCACCGCCACCGCCACCGGACAATCCACTACCCCCCGGATTTCCGGGGTTTCCGCCCGCTCCCCCGGGACCACCGGGACCACCAGCACCGCCAGCCCCCGGATTACCGGGATTACCCGCGCTACCTGAACTGCCCGAGTTGCCAGCGGTGCCGGGGTTTCCGGTGCCGCCTTTTCCAGTAAGCGTGATAACGGCCACGCCAAACGGAATGTAAATGTTACCAGAATTATTGGTGGTAATAGTCCCGGCTGAGACAATACTGTGTCTCTGAGATTGTCGAAAGGCTACAGGCATAGTAGTTATCCGATAAACGAGGCAAGTTCGGCCCAGTTTGTGCTATTAATTTCATGGAGACCTGTAACGAGCCGGTCCACTCTCGGTTCAGGGTCCTCTATTTCGTATTGCTCAGTGTATACCACCATTGGAAAATTAACGGTTTGTTCCGGAAACCAAGAACCAACATTGGCCAACACGGTCGGTATCTGTGCTCCCGCAACGTAATGCAAATGGCGGAAGTTAATCCCAGTACCCAACATAAACTCAAGTGCGGCGTAACAATCTGCCGAAGTATTATCGAAAGCAGTATACAAATAAAAATCAACGTTTGCTTTGTGCGCCATGAATTATTCCTCCTAAGAAACGTTTGCCATAGCGAATGTACCGTAATATGGCACCCCGCTGTCCACGGTAAAAAATGTCAATACGTCTTTCTGACCAGCTCCTGTTGAAAGCGACGGAAGCGCCCCGTCAGTATACTGTGCTCCGGTAAACGTTGCCGTTCGGCCACCAACGCCGTCTTGTATTAAAATAATTGTTGCGGAAGCCAAAATGCCAGCAACAGGTGGGTTTGTGAAAGTGAAGGTTACGTTGTTTTGTAACGTAAATTTAAATACGTTGGATGTGGATAAGTCAATGTTATGAGTGGTTCCTGCGATAGTGGTGCTAATTATTGTTTCTCGATATGCGGTTAAGGTTTTATTGGCAAGTGTTTGTGCCGTGGTTAGTGTCACCTCACCAACCGGCACTTGAATAACAGCAGCGCCAGAACCTGCGCCGTCAGTGTATATGACAGCGGTTGACCCATTGGGTATTGTTACCGTGCCACCAGACCCTTGTGAAATAACTATGCTTTGGGTTCCAGTTGTCGCATTTCCAACAAACCACATTTTAGAAACAGTATTTGGACCAAGAGTTATGGTGCGAGAGGCGGTTAAACTAACAGCGGATGTGATTTTTAAATACAGTGCCCGCGAACCATCCGCAGTGCCGTCTGGTATAGTAAACGTTTCGTTAGCATCAGCGGCCATCTGCTTGGTACCATAACCGAACGCATCGGCGATCAACCCCAAGTTGGTATTGGTGCTTGTGCCCCACGTACCGGTCTCGTCGCCGGTTGTGATTTCTTTAAGACGAAGATCGTTTCCATAACTTGCCATTTGTCAGCTCCTACGCCGCTACGTCAATATCTACCCATGTTTGAGGTTGGTCATCAATAACATTGACCCATGGTGGGCTTGGTGATATGGGCATACTACCCCAAGTTGGGTCTTGCGTAACATCAAAATCTTGCCAATTGGGGCTTTGCCCGTCACTAATGTTTGCCCAGTCAGCCACTTGCGTGTCAGGAACGTTGGTCCACCCCCTGATTGCGACGTTGCTAACTTGCCCATATCCGACTACTCCGATAGGCTGCACCGAACCACTTATCTGCAGGGTAATCTGGCCTATTGTACCGGCACCTTCCACACCAGTTACTGCTACCGATTTGGACACAGTTAGGTTAACTGCGCCTATGTCACCTGTCCCAAAAACACCAATTGGTGAAATGTTGATATTTATCGACAGCGCAACGTTGTCTACCTGACCGGTTGCGGAAACTCCGGTAACGTATACTGACCAGTTAGTAGTAAATACCACCGTACCAATCGCGCCAGTTCCAGCTACTCCAGTAAGGGTTATTGCCTCGTTTATGGCGACCGCAACAGTGCCCACGTCACCAACAGCTTCAACTCCCGTGAGAATCACGGTGTCAGTCACAACCACACTGATTGTGCCAACTGAGCCTGTCCCGCTTACACCTGTTGGGGTTACTGCGTCAGTTACTACCAGACTGACGGTGCCGATCGAACCCGTACTGCTGACACCTGTGGGGCTTACAGAATCACTTACCACCAAGCTGACGGTGCCGACGGAACCCGTAGCTCCCACTCCGGTGAGGGTTATGTTTTCGTTTACAGCAACTGTTACGGTGCCGACCGAACCTGTGGCTTCCACGCCAGTAAGTGTTACCGAGTCAGTTACCACCAAGCCGACGGTACCAGCTGAACCTGTTCCGCTTACACCTGTTGGAGTTACAACCTCGTTTACAGCAACTGTAACAGTGCCAACCGAGCCGATAGCTTCCACACCAATCAGGGCAACGCTCTCGTTTACAGCAACTGTGACGGTACCGACCGAACCTGTTCCACTTACCCCCGTGAGAACTACTGCGTCAGTTACCACAAAGCTGACGGTGCCGATACTGCCGGTGGCCTCTAACGATACGGAGTCTTGACCAAAAGCAAGTTCTCCCCATCCGGCGCGAGACCACCCTCCAAGGACAAACGTTATTGATACTGGAGAATCTGCAACAATGGATACAGTGCCAACTGAGCCTGTGCCTTCAATGCCAGTGGGGGTGACCGTGGCATTTACTACAATCGCGACGGTTACCGTGCCAACATCGCCTGTTCCAGCAACACCGGTGGGGGTGAGCGCCTCGCTTACAACAAAAGTAACGGTGCCAATATCGCCCGTTCCCGCAACACCGGTGGGGGTGAGAGCCTCGCTTACAACGAACGTAACTGTGCCGACTGAGCCTGTGCCCTCAACGCCAGTGGGGGTGACCGTGGCATTTACTACAACGGCAACGGTCACCGTGCCTACATCACCTGTTCCTTCAACACCGGTGGGAGT
>Ga0224507_10000156_pt1 | contig 25798 bp, 31 predicted proteins | sample SF_Jan12_sed_USG_3_FD_170159 | JGI IMG/M metagenome (GOLD analysis project Ga0224507, IMG submission 170159) | Sediment microbial communities from San Francisco Bay, California, United States - SF_Jan12_sed_USGS_13 | ecosystem: Environmental > Aquatic > Marine > Sediment | place: USA... | reverse complement strand
CATGCAAACAATGTGATGTAGTAAGATCATTAGAAGAAATTTGTCGAGGAATTTGTCCGTCAAAAGACGTTAAATCAAAAACAAAACTTGCAGCAAGATACTATAGAACCATGGTAATGGAAATGGGACAAGTACATGCCCCGATCATGACCATGGACAAATACATCTCAAAAATAGCAAATGTAACGCAAACAGAAGTCAGAGTTGAAAGACTGGCCTTGGAAATTGCAGAAAAAACTAAAGATAGCAATATTTCTGATGGGAAGGCTCCAAATGGAATTGCCGCAGCATATCTGTATGTGGCATCAGTTCTACTTGGACAAAACGTTCTACAAAGGGACGTTTCAAATGTTGCAGGAGTAACAGAAGTTACCATCAGAAATAGATGTAAAGAAATTCTAACATGCTACAAACTCAAAATTACTTTGAGACCGTCTCTGGCCAAATAATTATACCCCCCCCTTCTTATTTTATTATCTAGTAATCCCGTTAGGATTAGCTAAATTTCGCCGGTATTATATATAGAAACAAAATATATTGCAACATGGCAGTATTAGAAATCAAAGATCTTCACGTAACAAGAGAAGGTAAAGAGATCCTCAAAGGTGTCAATTTGAAAACAGGTCCTGGAGAAGTACATGCAATTATGGGACCAAATGGTTCAGGAAAAAGTACATTAGCTTATACATTACTTGCACACCCAAAATATGTAGTCACTAAAGGAGATATTCTGATAGATGGAGAAAGCATTTTAGGTTTATCTGCAGATGAAAGAGCAAAAAAAGGATTATTCTTAGGATTTCAATATCCAACAGAAGTTTCAGGGGTAGGATTTTCCCATTTTCTTAGAACTGCATATAATTCTCTAAGCAAAGCACTTGAAGGTGACGATAGAGAAGTATTCATCACTGTAAGAGAGTTTCAAAAATATCTTAAAGAGAATTTAGAAAAAGTTGGATTAAAAGAAGAATTTCTTTCAAGATATCTTAACGAAGGATTCTCTGGCGGGGAGAAAAAACGTGCAGAGGTATTACAAATGGCAGTATTAAGACCAAAGATTTCAATTTTAGATGAGCCAGATTCAGGATTAGATATTGATGCAGTTCAATCAGTAGCTCAAGCAATAAGTAAAGTTTCAGGTAAAGATGCAACAGTAATCATAATCACCCACTATGCCAGAATTTTAAAATTCTTAGACAAATTAGATTTTGTACACGTATTTGCCAGAGGTCAAGTATTGAAAACGGGTGATGCATCCCTTGCAGACAAACTAGAAGCAGAAGGCTACGAATGGGCTCTGGAACAATCAGCATAACCAAATTTAACCAGAGCATATTATTAAAAACTAGTGATTTACAAGGTTCAAGTAGAATTTTCTAAAGAATTTCTAGAAATAAAAGAGAATCAAATCAAGATTGGAATAAAATCAAAACCTGTTAAGGGAGAAGCAAATAAAGAGATAATTAAAAAAATTGCAAAACATTTCAAAACATCAACAATGTTAGTTCAGATAAGATCAGGTCACAAATCACAAGAAAAAATCATAGAGATTCTATAACAGAGAATCTAGTTTTTATTTAAATAGGGTTTCAAAATTGAGAGGATTATGTCAGAAGAAAATAATCAATATTATTTTAATTTCTCATTTTTTAAGGTTGATCCCAAATGGAGATGGATGGCAGATCTAGCAAAAGAAGAATCTGCAAAAGAAGTTGAAAATGTGATTAACAATTCAGGAATAATGTTCAGATCATATTCAAATTTAGGATTAAGAGATGATGCGGACTTTTTATTTTGGTTTGCAGCAAAATCAGTTGAAGAAATTCAAATAGTAATTGAAAAATTATACAAAACGGTATTTGGTAAATATATCGTTCCATCAATGACATATTTGTCATGTACACGACCATCTCTTTATGTACAAGAACAAAAAGAACATGGATTCATTACAGGAAAAAATCCAAAAAAACACGTCATTGTATACCCATTTACAAAGACAAGAGAGTGGTATCTATTACCAAAAGAAAAACGACAAGAAATAATGGATGAGCATATAGAGGTCAGTAAAAAATATCCACAGGTAGTTCTAAACACAACATACTCTTTTGGAATACATGATGAGGATTTCATGCTAGCATTTGAAGTTGATGACATCAAAGATTTTCAAGATCTCATCATGGATTTGAGAGAAACTCAAGTGTCCACATATGTTAAAAATGACATTCCAATGATCGTATGTGTCAAAAAAGATCTTGTACCGTTGATATCCAGTTTAGGATAAAATATTTGAACGATATTTTGAATGAATATTTGAAACGATCTCATCAAAATTGAAATATCATAGGTGCAAATCTTGGATAAACATAAATGATGAAATTTTAAATCAGAAAACAGTTTTGAAATATCTAAAGAACAGAACAAAACTAATGGAGAAGAAAATTGAATTATAACAAACTAGGAAAAACGGACATCAAAGTATCAGAAATAGGATTTGGCGCATGGGCTATTGCTCTGGATTGGTGGGGCAAAAAAATTGAAGAGGATGAGGCAAAAAGAATGCTCAAAAAAGCATACGATGTAGGAATTAATTTCTTTGAAACAGGAGATTTGTATGGTAAAGGAAAAAGTGAGAGACTAATAGGCGAAGTTTTCAAAGATATGAGAGACGAGATAGTTATTTCCACAAAATATGGTTATGATTTTAGAGGAGTTGAACAAATTGGGCATACTGAGCTTCCACAAAAATTTGATGAGGATTTTACAAGAATGTCATTAAGAAATAGTTTAGAGAGATTGCAGACGGATCATCTAGACATGTATGGTTTGCACAATCCAAAATTAAAAGATATCAGAAATGATTCAATTTTTAATGTATTGGATAGTTTTGTTTCAGATGGTTCAATCAAAACATACCAAGTTGCATTAGGCCCTGCAATTGGTTGGACACAAGAGGGTCTTGAAGCAATGGATAGACCAAATGTTAGTGCAATTCAAACAGTTTACAACATCTTAGAACAGACTCCAGGAAATGAGTTGATGAGAAAAGCAGGGGAAAAAGATGTAGGAATTTTAGTCAGAGTCCCAGAAGCATCAGGAATTCTAACAGGAAAAGTAAATGCAGATACAAAATTTGACGAAAATGATCATAGATCAGTAAGAAAACGAGAGTGGCTTAAAGCATCATTAGAAAAAGTTGAACAATTCAAACCAATTGCAGAAAGAAACGGATTAAACATAACAGAGTTTGCAATGAAATTTATGATGACAAAAAAAGGATTTGCAACAGTACTTCCAACAATGATCAGTGAAGAAGAAGTTATCAGTTATGCAGAAATGGCAGATGGAAAATATATTTCAGACTCAGATATGAAAGAGATTGATGAATTGTACAATACTTGGCCATCCTATGAATTAAAAGCAACGCCTCAAACAAATTAATTTGTAAATGGGCATTACAATAGACTCAGAAAAAACTTTAGAAAGTATAGAAAGAATGAAGATTGCCAAAATTGGCAATTATAAAAAATGGGAATCAATAATTAAAAAAATCAAGAACGAACAGTCATTAAATCCTGGAGAATTAGAATACTATTCAAATCTGACTAGAATATACAAAAACTCAAACATTACAAGTAGAAGTAAATTATATCATACCAAACTATCAGAATTAGATGAAAAACCACCATGCAACATATGTAGGGAGAATTCCCTATACTATTGCAACATGAACGATCTATATTTTTGTACAATGCACATAGTAGGACATGATGAAAATGAGATCTAAAGAGCAGGAATTGTGTCTTTCAAACTAAATGAATGCTCTACAAAATACTCTACACGGGTTTTCTTGAATTCACGAGAACTGAAGAGAATTTTGTAATCATCAACATGGATTTGATCTTGTATTGTTTTTGCCATTTCATTTGCCTCGTCATGGGTTTTGCAATGAATCATTGAAAACACATTATATGGCCAATCATCATATGTTGGTCGTTCATAACAATGACTAACTTGTGGAAATGAACCTAATGTTTCTCCGACTTGTGAAATTCTATCCTCAGGTACTTTCCACACAATCATACCATTTGCAGTAAAGCCAACTTGCCTATGTCTTAAGATAGCAGCAAATCTCCTCATCACCCCTATCTCTTCATAATATTTCATTTTCTCAAATAGTTCACTTTCAGTAATTCCAAGATTTTTTGCAGCATTTACAAATGGTTCATCAACAATTTCCATATCTTTTTGTAATTCACGAATAAAGTCTTTGTCTTCTTCTGTAGGATCAAATTTGATATTTTTAATTTCTTTTTTCTCCTCTGTTGGTGCAACATCATGTTTCTTGTCATCCACCATGTCAAGTTTCACACCAATCTTGAATAATTGAAGAGTAGGAAGCATCCTTACTTTTTTAATTCCTTTTAGAACATTAAATTTTTCAATTTCTTTGTTCAAATCGGATCCTGGAGGAACAGCTAATGTAAACCAAAGATTAAACTGATGATCACGTTCATAATTATGACTGACACCAGGATGACGATTAATTTGGCTTGCAACATTTTCCAATTGATCAGATTCAATTTCCATTGCAACTAAAGAACTAGTATAGCCAAGTTTTCTTGTATCAAAAATTGCACTTAGTTGCCGTAGAACTCCAATCTCTTTGAGTTGGTTTAGTCGTTCTTTGACTTTTTCTGGAGTAGTATCAAATTTTTTAGCAATAGTATCAAAAGGCCTCGTTACAAGTGGAAAAGTCCATTGAATTTCATTTAGAAGTTCTTTATCAGATTCATCAATAGAGGACAATAAGTCAATAACTTGCCCATTCAATTAAAAATGTAGCTAGTATTCTATGTAGTAATTTTTAATACATAAATAGAAACCGGAGTGCCTTTGATCGATGATAATTGATCTTAATCTTCAAGATAAAAAAATAATCATCATTGGCGGAGGAAAGGAGGCACAAAAAAGAATCAATTCCATACTAAAACAAGGTTGCGATATAATAGTGATCAGTGATACAGTAAATTCTCAAATTAACAAATTAATCAAGACTAAAAAAATTAAATCGATAAAACAGAAAATTACAGATATAAAATTTATTTCAAAATTAAAACCAGATATGATTATTACAACAACTAATAACAAAAAAATCAATCAAAAGATAATCAATTATGCGAAAAGGAAAAAAATTATTGCATACAGTTCAGACAATCCTGAAAATAGTGACTTTTCAAATCCATCAATTATTGATTTTGAAAATATAGTTCAAATTGCAATTTTTACAGGGGGTAAAAGTCCAATAATGTCAAAGAAGATCAAAGATAGATCAGAAAAAATATTCAAAAAAATAATTACAAAAGAAGATATTGCTCAGATCAAGATTCAAAAAATTGCAAGAGAAATAGCTAAAGAAACAATTCCCACTCAAGAACAAAGAAAGGAGTGTCTACGTAGTATCATCAATGATAATGAGATTGATCAGTTAATAAAAGACGGTCAGATGAAAAAAGCTGAAAAGCGAGCCAGTATAATATTGAGGAATTGGAAATGAATCAAAATATCATCAATGCACGTGTTACTTTTCGTAACTCACCAATTCATATTCTTGAACAATTTACAATAAAAAATATAGAAAACGCATATGAACAATTCAAAAATCATTCAGGATTAGATGAATGTGTCATTATTCAAACATGTAACAGAATAGAATTATTTGGTAAATCAAAAGAATATGATCTAAATAAAATCAAAAAAACATGGGCATCCATTACAGGACTTGAAGAAGAAGCATTTAACGAGAATATGGAATGTGTAGAAAATCAAGAAGCACTTCATCATTTATTGAAACTGACATCAGGACTAGATTCCATGGTGTTAGGTGAAGAGCAAATTCTAGGACAAATAAAAAATTCCATCACTTCTGCCAGAGAGATAAAGGCATCAGGTCAGCATCTAAACACATTATTTGATAAAGCGATTAGAATTGGAACTAGGATTAGAAATACCAGCGGTATTGGTGCGGGGGGAATTTCAGTTGGCTCTATGGCAGTAAAACTTGCAGAAGAAAATATTGATGAGTTAAAAACAAAGCAAATTTTACTGATTGGAACAGGTGAAGTATCCACACTTGTTGCAAAATCATTACAAAGACGAGGATACTCATTTAATGTTACAAGTAGGACAATTAGAAGATCAGAAACATTTTGTGAAACCATGGGTGGAAATCCAATTAAATTTGAACAGGTTCTTTCAGGATTTGATAACTATGATGTAATTTTTGTAGCAACAACTGCACCATATTTTCTTGTCACAAATGAAAGGATAACTGAAGCAATGAAAAATAAAAACAATGGAATGATGATTCTGGATTTATCAAACCCTAGAACAGTAGATGAAAAAGTAGCAACCATAGGAGGTGTTAAACTGATGAATCTGGATCAAATTGCAGAAATGGTTGAAAAAAACATGAATGCACGATTAAAACAGGTAAAAAGAGTTGAAAGTATAATTAATGAAGAAGTATCGGTATTAGAAGCCTCAATGAAACGATTAGATGCAGAACCACTTGTAAAGAACGTATTCAAAAACATAGAAAATCTAAGGGAAAAAGAATTACAAAAAGCACTTCAAATGCTTGATGAAAAAGATGAGAGGAAGATCAAGATTATTGATGAATTGACAAAAGCGGTTGTAGAAAGCATTGTTTCAACACCAATGAACAACATCAGAAAAGCATCAGAACAAGGCAATCCAGACATAGTGGAGTTGGCAACCAAACTATTTGAGTACAAGAAACAGGATAAGACAGACTAGGATTATATTTTACCCAAAGTGAATTTCAATATGTCATTTCCAACTAGACGCCTTCGTAGACTAAGAACATCAGATAAAATGAGAGAACTAGTGCAAGAAACTACCCTTTCTCCAAAAGATTTCATTTGTCCAGTATTTGTTCAAGAAGATTTGAAAGAAAGAGTCAAAATAGAATCAATGACAGAAATTGAAAGATTTCCATTAAGCGAAGTAAATGATGAAGTAGAAACAATTGTTGATTTAGGAATTCCTGCAATTATGCTTTTTGGCATTCCTACCCAAAAAGATGAAACAGGAAGTTCGGCATTTGACGATAACGGAATTGTTCAAAGGGCAATATCTCAAATCAGAGAAAAGTTTGGCGATAAAATAGTAATCATGGCAGATGTTTGTCTATGTCAATTTACATCTACAGGACATTGTGGGATTATCAAGGGAAATAAAATTGATAACGATACAAGTTTGGATATACTTGCAAAGATTGCTGTCAGTCAAGCTAAATCTGGAGTAGATACTGTATCACCATCTGCAATGATGGATGGTCAAGTTGCTGCAATACGAAAAGCGCTTGATGATGAGGGGTTCACAGATGTTTCAATAATGTCACATTCTGCAAAACACCGTTCAAACTTTTACTCGCCATTTAGAGATGCTGCAGAATGTGCTCCAAAATTTGGAGACAGAAAAACATACCAAGTTCCATATACAAACGCAAGAGAAGCAATGATGGAAGTAGAAACAGACATCAATGAAGGAGTAGATATTGTAATGATAAAACCCGCATTATCATATTTGGATTTAATCGCAGAGACTAGGAAAAAATTCAATATTCCAGTTTCAGCATATAGTGTTTCTGGAGAATATGCATTGGTAAAAGCTGCTTCCCAGTTAGGTTATGTAAATGAAAAAGACATCACACTGGAGATTTTACATTCAATTAAAAGAGCAGGAGCAGACATGATAGTGACATATTTTGCAAAATCAGCTTCAAGGTTTCTTCAGGAATCATGAGAAACGACGAACGTTTTGAGATTCAAAGAGCATTTGATTTATTGCCACATGTGGTAGGAGCAAGTTGGACTGCGGTTTGGTTTCGAATGAAAGGAATCAAAAAACCTACAAGAGAGGAATTTCGAGAAAAAACCATAGAATATTTACGACTTGTTGAGCCTGTCTTTGATTCTTATCCCAAGGAAGAAGAAGAATTTACAGAGATTTGCAAGTATATAGAATTTAGAAAAAAAGAAGAATATGAAAAGATAAGATCAGGAGAAAATAAAGAGATTGAAGTGAGGTACGACAGATATGTCGACTATGGCTAAAGTTCTCATATAGCATCTAAAACACATTACTAAACTAGCGGTTTAGGTACAAAATCAAGTAGTTTTCTTACTTCTAGGCTTTGTTCTTAAAACTGCCTTACAGCAAATACATCTTGCATCATTAATTGAGAGAAAAATTCCACAAAACGTACATCGTTTTTGGCCAATTTCATATCTGATTCTATTTGGAACTGGTTTTGCTTTGTGCATTATACAAATTCCTCTACATGTTCTACCCGTTATTTTTCACCTAGATTAAATTCCAATTCATCGTATTTGAACGAATGAAATTTTTTAATCTAGTGGTAATTTTTAATTTGATTTTTAATGAATGATAAATTTGTATGAGTATCTTTCTAATGTGTGTGAGATATTTGAATTTGCATTATTTAAAATAAAAAAGCTAAGAATTAAAAATTTAAAAAAAATTATGGTGAGAAACCCGTGCCGCTGACGTTTCTATCCCATGCATCCACCATTGGATTTTGCCTACTTTCAAGTTCTTCCAAGTATCCGTTTATTTCTCCTGCTGGAATGTAAAATGTTGCAGAAACAACATCTCCAACACCTGCATCACAGTTTGGAACAACAACTGAACGTCCGACACTTGATTCACCTACACAGCCATAATCTGCCACTGTGATTACTGCTACATCTTCAGTCACCAGAGTTGGAACAATATTCCAAGGAGTTACTGTAAAAACTAGTGTGACTGAAACTGCGACAGCAACAATTGCTAGAAACTTTAGCTGTGGTGTTTTTTTGTTTGTTGTTTGTTGCATTTCTTGTCATTGTTAATTACATTTTGTAGAATATAACATAGGGGCAACTTTTAGACTGGTGCTAACTTTTGAAACCCAACTGACATGTATATGTAACCCAAGAAAAACGAATGGATGTCCACCATACTCTGTAGCAATAATCATTGAGAGCAATTAAAATAAAATAATGAAAAAACGGGAAAAAGGATTTGTTGAAACAGAGATCGGAGAAGAAATCAAGAATATAAAACTGAACTAGTTATTCATACAGACATTCTAAATGCAATCAACTGTGACTGACATCAAGAGTGATCATATCTGTTCTTGCCAGATGCAAACCTAATGTGACGCGAATCAAATCTGCATCCATTTTTAAGCCCAAAATAATCATCTGTTCTCAAAGAATTGAACTCAAACTATAGTTCCAAAATATCTTGAAAAATTTAATAAATAATTAGAGGAGAAATTGGTGTGAATTTTGGATAAATTGCAAAGAATGCCAACTATTGAAAACTAAATCAAAGTGAATTTACGTATTGACGTAGTTTTTCAGTTTTTTCTTCAACTGACAATGGTAGTAGTTCTTGCATCATTGATTTCATTTCCAGTTTTTTGGCATCTTTTTCCTCATCAGATAAAGACTCTAACTGCATTTTCATGGACATAAAATGCATGATCATTTTTGCCCTCTCATCAAGGGATAATGCAAAGAATGCATCTTTTACTTTACCCCATTGTTGTTTTTTAATTTCTCTTTCCTCAGGAGTCAAGTCAGCATAATGATCTTTCCATTTTTTGTGAGATTCGCCATCAGAATGTTTTGTGTGTTTCCAGTTATCTTTTGGTACTCCATCTGAAACATACAGTGATTCACCGGTTCCAGCATCAACTACAGACATATGAAAAACATCATCAGATGCTAAAACACCAATTTTGTAAACAAGGAATCCCTGAACCACATCAAGTTTGCCCCACATTGCCTTTCCGTTTTCAACAGAGTTTTCAGACACTCCCATTGCAACGCTTAGTGCAATCGGTGCTTCATCAGAATAATCACTAGATTGGTCAGTGATTGTAATGGTACCAGAAATTTCTGGAATAGCGAAGTTGTCATATTCAGCATTAACATTAATTGGAGAAAATGATATCATTGTGATTGCAAAAATGCTTACAGCAACTATTACGGGAATGCTAATTTTGGTTTTTGAAATTTTAGTCAAGTAACAAACTCCAATTTTCATACGTTATAAGGTTCACTACAGATTTTTGCATGGTGATAATTTCCGGGAGAAAAAATGTCTGATCTATCTAGTCTTTTTTTAATAACAATTGTTGATTTTTAATAGAAATTGAATATTGTGTTTGTAAAAAGTTGATTACTTAACACTAGTTATGAAAATTACCACTAGCATTAAAACTAGTTCGTCAGTTAAATACTGTAATTGAAAAATTCACTTTATGACACAACTAAAATGCTCAGATTATGGCTTTGAGTGTGATTTTGTAATTGAAGTAGAATCCCAAGATTTACTTGAACAGTTTGGTAAACATATGACTCAAATCCATGGAATTGAATATCAAAAAGAATCTCTGATGACAATGTTATCAAGCAAACTTAGCAAGAAATCATAGATTCCAAACCATATTCACATGTGCAATCCTCAAAGTAATTCATGCGCCCTCAAATCGAAATCACGAGTGATGAAATCAATTTTCTAGTGCACTAAGAGGATACAATTAGCGATTAAACTTGTCAAATCCATGAAATAGTTAGCAAGAATTTAATTATGAAATATTGAATCCCAAAATTTTTTTTGATGCTCTTTCAGAGACAAATACTGCTAAAATGCCCAGAATTATCGCAGGAATAACAGTAAACATCAGAACATCATCAATCATCTCAAAATAAACAAAATAAATCAAACTTGGAGAGACCAGTTTTCCAAGTAAGATCTCGTTGAAGGTGTACATCACGTATGGATAATATACCATGTAATATACAGAACCAAGAAGACCCCCAACAAAGATCAGTGATTTTCTAGTTTTGTTAAAAAATAAAATTACGTCTGCAATGATAAATGGAATCAAATTCAAAGAATAAAACACAATTGAGTCCATCAATGCAAAATTAGGAATGATTGCAGTGGAGCTGTAAATCAATAAAAACAGACCACCGAGAACACTCACCATCCCAAATCTAAAATCAGATAATCTGAAAATGAGCAAAGAAGACATTGAAATTAAAAAAGGAAATCCTAGTGCCGCAGCAATAAACGCAAATGTGGGGTCTGGATTAAACTCAAAATAATCCGTATTTGAAAAAGGCAAAGACAATGATGAAATGATTCCTGATCCAGATAACCAGACCGGCATAATTGCCAAAATTATCAAGTATCTAAGGTGATTTTTTACGGGGTTAATTTTTAAAAATCTAGATATCCCAATCATTCCACCTATTGCGCAGAAAAACATCCCTGCAATCAAAGTCAAATGTGGAGGACTCAAAAGCCCGTCTAACCCAAAATTAGAGTGCCAAATATAATCAAAAGGTCCTGCCCCAGATAGCAATGCAATGCCGATTAGACTATTCTTCAAAGAAAGAAAATACAAATTTTTCAAATTCTGCAGTAGTCTCCAACTTAGAAAAGATACAATTACACCTGTCAAAGAGATTGTAACTCCTAAGTACATCAAAGCATGAGGTGGTGAAAAAAAAGTGTCGGGCTTGTTTAGCAAATGATTTGTTATGTCCCAACTGCCACCAACTGTGACCAATAAAATTCCAAAGCTTACCAAAATACATCCGACAAGAAAAATATATTCAGACTGTCTACTCAAAAAACTATTTTTGATTTTTGAACTTAAAACAACCATGACTTTCAGTATTTCTTTATAAAATATTAGGGATTTACATTAACTGAATAAACCTGAACATATTCCTCCTGATGATCTAAAATTCCTGTTTGTGGATGGTGGGAAAGATCACTTGTATGAGGGATGTTAACTGATTTTACGTATATTGAAAAGTTCCCCTGTCTCTCAGGTGTAATGATTTGTGATAAATGATATGTTGAACCCGGATGAATGGGCCTACTCATTGCCTCAATTGAAGGATATTTTGCAATCATGTGCTCTAACCCTCCACTATATTTTGCAATCATTTCATCTCCAGGAACTATGTTGGTAGGGGGCTGTGTAAAATCATACGTTGCAATATTGACCACACTGCCAACCTCAGTCAAATCTGGAAATGCCGTTGAGAGGATATGGATATCCCCATACTCTCCCTTGTTTTCTGTGACAATGTCAAGTCTGAATGATTCGCCTAAAGAAATGTCTCTGTCAGAGATTTTGACATCAAAATGAGGCTGTGAAATCAGTTTCTCATGCGACATATATTGTTCAGGTAGGATAAACACAGTCAATCCAAAATATACCGTTAGAGAAAATCCAATTAATGTTACAAGTAATAATTTCTTCACACAAGAATTTACTTGACACTATTAAAAAATGATAAAATATAGACAGGAAAAATAGGGGTTTTTATCTTCCAGGCATCTTAAGAACTTAGGGGCATTGTTTATTCTTTGAATCTAAGGGGTAGAATATTCTGATTTCCATTGTTGTTTTTGTTTATCAGTCCCAAATGCATTAATTGATTTTTCAAAACAATCATCTTGCTCATATCCGTCTACAAACAATACTTTACAATCGTTTAATGAATATTGAAGATTCCGTTGATCACGTTCTAACACATAATCATCAAAAGTAGAATTTGCTACGATAATGATAACAATAACTGATCCAAACACAATTCCTAGAGTAATTAGAATTGCAGACTTCATATTCTAATCATCACTACCAAATTATTTAATTAGGCCACCTCATCTTAACTTGCTAGAATTAGAACCAAAGATACCAGTCCTGCCAGTATTCCAATGAAGACCAATGTTTTTCTTGTAGAATATTTTGAAATTATTTGACTCATTCCTATATTTGTAATCATGATCATTGCATAAATAACACTCCACTTTTTTAAAAAATTGGCACTAGTACATGTTTGTTATTTTTCTTTATACATCAAAACTGTTGAAATAACATTATGATTGCTATTGCTGAAGAAAAGATTCATGCCTCAATGCAAAGATTATGTAATGATATATTGGATCTGGAGGATATCCGATTTGCAGGACTGATTAGCAATAGTGGAAATCTGTATGCAGGTGGATTCAATGAAGGTATCACTCAATATGAGGATGATGAAAAAAGGCGTTTAATGTACATGAAATTTACTTTAGAATCAAATTTTAGAAGTGATTTTGATGATTCGTTTGGCGCCTTTAGATATTCTACAGTGCAAAGAGAAAAAGTATCAATCCTGACGATAAACATCTGCAATTACCTCCTTTTGATATTTGCAGAACCAGACATTGATCTTCACATGTTGGCGAGTAGAATTCAAGATATCATTGATGAAAATCAAACAGTTTTTCATTAAAAATGAAATATGATCTGAATTGATTTCTATGACTTTCTCTGAAAAAATATTCCCAACTAGTGGTAAGGGATTCCTAGCCCATACAGTGTTTATATGATTTGAACACGTAATTGAATCATGAGTTTCAGGGAATGTGTTCACTGTGGCAGGGAATATGAAGATGTGTTTAACAAAAGAGTGTGCTCCGATGAATGCTCATCAGAGATTTCATCTTAAAAAAATTATCAGCATTGAATGTCTCATGTCATATTCATAACAGATCATGGTGTCTGTTTTTTCTTTGATGTGATGCCAATCCCAGATTAGATCAATTTAAAAAAATAACAGTTAGCACTATTCAACATCCAAATCATCATTATATGGTATGCTATACTACTAAACACATACTAAAATGAATGAAGCCATAAATGAAATAATTTTTCTAGAAAATACTTGCAAGAAGATCCAGCAGGATCTACCCAACATGCGGTTTGTAGGTGTGATAAACCAATTTGGTCATTTAGTTGCAGGCGGTTTTAGGAACGACATATTGCCCTATGTGAGCAATGGTCGAGAATTTATGATGTACATGGGGATTGTTTTGGATCTGAATATGAGAAAAGATTTTGATGATGCTCTGGGCCAAGTAAACTATCTCCACTCGCAGCGAGACAAAGTTAGCATGATAAGCATCCCCATGGGAAAGCACATAGTTCTTCTGGCGACCGAAATTGATGTAGACGTTCCCAAAACCGTCAGCAGCGTAAAAAAAGAATTCGTTGATTTAAAAATAATAGATGCGAATTTGAAACCGATTGCAGAGATACTCTGAGTATTTGCAACACACATTTATCAAGACACCCAAAGAAGTTATTCAAAAAAATGTGCTCATCTAGAATCTTAAATTTTTTGTTTCCATTATCGGTCATCACAAGGTCTGATCATGAGGGACACTATCAGATATCAAGTTCAGCGTCTAGTGTTTTCCCCATTATTTTGAGGGCATATCTACAAACATTAGGATCAGATGTAAAAAACCCTCTGAATTTACCATCTTCAAATTCCTCTGCCATCAAACCAAATGGTCCATGTGGGCCCTGTGTAATTACGCTCCATACGTTCACTAGATCTGTATTTTTGCAATTTAATACATCTATTTTTGAGGACAAATGAAATTGAGTTTTTTCAAAATCTCCAACTATCCAAATTTTTGGGATTCTGTTGATTATTGTTGAATACCTACGGTCAACAAATTTGAATCTGGCGATTTTTTCAAAGGTCGCAAGCAAAGGTTTGTAATTTTTTTGAGCGTAATTTTCTATTAGTTTGCTGAGATGATACAATGGCTTTCTTTCTGCTATGAAATTATGATAGCCTGCTTCAACAAATTGGTCTAGATTCCAGTTTGGAAGTGCGATGTTTTCTAAACTATGCAATTGTGTAAGTTGCGGGAATTTTCCCCATACTTTACCAACAAAATCCGCGTAAGGCCTTTCCATATCATCTTGTTCCCAATACTGAATTTAAGTAAGTCCTTTTGTATTTTTGAAAGCCTAGAATCAATATTTAATGGCATGAATGATGATTGTTTTTATAACGAAGAATACTCTCTTTTGTATCTGAAATTACTTTTGATATTTCTTCTTCGTAACTATAATATTTGAGACTCATCAGTTGTTCTTACTAAAAAAAATCTGCAGATGCTGAAAGATTAGAATTTGTCGGATCTGCTGTCTGCAATTTTCAATAAATAAATCCAAGTTAAAATTCATAATGAAAGAAAAATAAAATAAAGTTTTTTGCATGCAATCTTAATTCAGAACAACATCAACAAGAAAACCTGAGAGAAAAATTTAGAAAATAATTTTTGATTTAACAATAAACAATACTGTCAAAAATAGGGCGTACCAACTGCAAGTATCACAAAAATTTGTTTCATGTTTCTACTACATCAACATCGATAAAATGTGAATCCCCAGGGCATGTGATATTTGTTAGCACTAGTCTCATAGTTTATCCCTATGTTAAATATCACAAAAACTTCAATCATTCATGCAGTACAGATACAAAAGTTTCATGGATGAAATCTGGAGTCAATTTTCTGGATTATCGGACAGGGAATCAACAGATCTTACGGATCATAACCACCTCGGGTCATTAGATGATTACATAAAGGCAGGATATGTTAATTTCAAAACAGGTACAAAAGAATTGTACCGACTAAGCATATTGCTTGAAAACTACGCAGTAAAGCACAATGCGCCACTATTGGCAACTTTCGAGGTTGAAAAACGGTACAGGTACGTAGAGGATAGATACGTTGAGATTCTGAAAAAAGTCCCAAAAGCATGGATAATTGGAGATTTTAAGAATTCACTTTTGGCTCCGCAGCCACCTCAAACAACTGAAGTGGTTAGCTGTGATGGAACAAACATCTCAAACATGTGGATAGTGGTGACAAACGGACAGGAAGGCCCATTTGGATTGATTGCAGAAGACATTGGCAATAGAAGGTACAGGGGATTCTTCTCCATCAGCCCAATAGTGATAGGAAAAGCAATTCAGACTATCAACGAGGCTTTAAGAATCAACATCGATCTGTCAAAAAAAGAATAGATTTCAAAATGTAATGATTGTTGAAAAATAATTTTTGCTGTTTTTTTAAAAACTAATTTATGATAACCAATCTTGCCACTAGAATATTTTTTTGTCATTAATTAAATAATATTTCAAACAACATTGCGTATGAACCAAAAGTATTCAAGTAGAGAAGCATGTTGGCAGACTGTCCTAACTGCAGATAACCTTCTTTGGTTCTGTTGAAATCTACATCCGGAAGAAAAATCCAAGACTGGTTGGCATGCAAAAGCTGCAAGTTAGCAATATTCGTGGAGTAATTAAAGAAAAAACTGTTTACTGTTTGATAAGAGAAAAAAGATTGTTTATTCCAAGTTTAATGGAACAGAAACACTGCCAAAGTCTTCATTGATTCTAAAGAAATATTCCTTTGAAGGATAATACTCAAACTCTGTTCCACCGTATCCGATGTTTGGACCAAAGAGTATGTTAAATTCTCTTGAATCTCCAGGATTCATTACGATTTGTCCGCTTGTAAAGTCCATGCCAGAATATTTGAATGCTTTTTCGCCATTCCAAGCATCATAGGCGCATATTTGAGGGCTGGTGCAGTTAATGGCAGTGATTTCTGAGATGGTATTCTCTGCAAGCATACGAATTGATAAGATTGCTTGTCCAGTTGGAGTGGTGTAAAACTCATTTCCTTCAGAGCCAACACCTTGCCAATAATATGTGATTGGCCCTACGTCAAACTTTTCAGCATTAATTTTGTAATTGTGTAAAGTCATGGCCTTTTTGATTGGTTTTTCACAATCAATTCTCTTGTAGGCTGTAACAATTTTTGAGCATTTATCCAGTTCTGCTTGTAGTTCTGCCAATTCTGAATCTATATTTTTTGGTTTGGCAGATGTCATTTGTTCTGGCTCTGTACTTGTAGAGACGGATACTAGTCCAGATTTAACCAAATGTTGTATGCCATTTACAAATTCACCGTCAGAAATTGTTCCGTCTGCCCACCAACCAGCATTGTTTTTTACCCAAGCTGGAACGCCATCAGATGTTTGAGATGATGTGTCAGTTGGAGATACGATTATGATTCCATCTTTAATCAAAAATTCTATTCCTGAAAGAAATTCACCATCAGGTAATGTTCCATCTGCCCACCAGCCAGCGTTATTTTTTACCCAAGCTGGAATTTCATTTTGGTCAGATGTCATATGTCGTAAACCAGGATCAAGAGTGTTTAAAAGAACATCCATGTTTTGTCCTGAAATTTTTACAACTGCAGCAGAAACAATTTCAGAAGTACTGCCATCAGGTAATGTAAAATCAACATATTTTGCATATAGTACATCGCCTGGATTAGATACCAGTCGATTTTTTGTGGTTTCACCAGAATCTGCAATGTATACAGTCCCTTTGAAAATTCCACTATACACCCCATTCTCTAGAACTTGAATTTCTAGGCCATCAGGAGAGGTATCTGACCAAACAGTAATTGTAAACTTGTCAGCAAAATTAGGATATTCTTTTTTTATTCATATCGTCATCTGTTGCATAAATGTCGACAAAGGAATTACTTGAAACAATATCTTGTTTCCAATAAATTGTTCCAACATTAGACGAATCTGCAAATGCTAAAGGCGTGACAATAATCAATAATGGAAAAATAATTACAAGTTTGTTCAATAATAAAATTGGATACTAAAGATATTTTAAAAAAATAGTTATTTTTGACTAGTGCTAAAACTAAAATTCTGTAGAACTATTAGGATTGAATTATTTTAGAAAATAAAATATAGAAATAAATCTGATAAAAATAAAAAAAGATTCATCCCAAGTTTAATGGGATAGAGTCACTGCCAAAGTCTTCATTGATTCTAAAGAAATATTCCTTTGAAGAATCATACTCAAATGTTGTTCCACCGCCTCCGATGTTTGGCCCGAACATCATGTTGAATATCTTAGCCTCTCCCGGTTTTAGAACTACCTGACCGTTTGTAAAGTCCATTTGGGAATATCTGTATACGTCATCACCATTTGTAATGTCATAGTTACAAATTGCAGGACCTGTACAGAAAAGTGCCTCATTTTTATCAGAGCCGTTATTCTCAACCAATATTCTAAGATTTAACAATGCTTGACCTGATGAGGTGATCTCAAAAGTGTTTCCTTCAGTATCTAATCCTGCCCAATAGTAAGTAACTGGTCCAACTTGAAATTGTTGAGAATCACTTTTAATTTTATGTGCAGTAATCTCAAGTTTTGTATCTCTTTCACAGTTTAGTCTATCGTATGCTCTAGTGATTTCGTTACAATTGTTTAATTCTGCTTGGAGTGCAACTAATTCTGAATCATTACTAATAGTAGATTCTTGTTGTGCAGATACACTTTCAGAACTTGAAACATTAACAATTCCAATTTTTATGAGATGTTGAATACCATTTACAAATTCACCGTCAGAGATTGTTCCGTCTGCCCACCAACCGGCGTTATTTTTTACCCAAGCTGGAACTCCTTCTGCTGCATTTTCAGCAGATACAGTTGTTGTAGGTACTGCTAGGATTCCTTCTTTGATTAGATGTTGAATACCTGAAACAAATTCTGTCTCTGAAATTGTTCCATCTGCCCACCAACCGGCGTTATTTTTTACCCAAGCTGGAACTCCTTCTGCTGTAGCAAATGGAGTAATTGATCCAACTAGTAGAATTGCGGATATTGCAATGATTGTTGCTTTCATTGAGATAAATTTGCATTGATCATATATAATCTGGTTCTAATTTATTGCCTAGTGCTAAAATATCTTATTAAGGAGTAAAAAATCTAGTGCTAATTCAATTTTTTCGTTTTTTGGTTTATAATCAGTCATCGAAGTCTGAAATAGTGAATGAAAATTTTATGCACAGAAATCTAGATAAGGCACACGTTACCGAAGAAGACACTATACAATTCGTATTAGGAAAGTTTTCCCAGGTAAAAAAATCAAAACGAATTAGAGAACTAGTAGAATTTCAGGCCATGAACAAGTACATGTTAATGGTTCACAATCAGGAAGAATTAAAGATACTTGGAAAATTGGTTGCAAGTCATAAAAAAATTCCATTATCAGATATTTTGGACAAATATGAAGAACACCTCAAAATTGCGCTTAAAAAGGAGCCTACAATAAAGACACATCTCAATGTAATGATGCATATTTTTGGATATTTCTCAAATCATTTTAGTCAATCAGAAAAAGATCTGTTTGATGAATTGTTACGTCAATTTAAAGATGGTCAAATTACTACAGGCAAAATGCTATCTGAAATTGGCCCATTAATTTACAGATTTAATAACACATACTTGGCAAGACAGACATATTTTTTGTTGTACGCAGATACAAGACCTGGAATTTTGTTTGCAGTTTTTAATAACAAAAATTAGCACTAGAAGCAGTAATAGGCATTAGTTAAATAGATGGCACTAAGAAAGGAAATGTGGTATACATCAGAGCCAAGAAAGTCAAAGGTGATCAATATCTTTACCTCGTGAAAAGTGTCTGGGATTCAAAAAAAAGCACATCAAAGCAGGAAATTATTAAATATTTAGGTAAGGCATCTCAAGTAATAAAAGATGACATACCAGTAGAGTATAGAGAGAATCCAAAAGTTTTATCCGTTTTAGCATCGCACAGTCCACAAGATATTAAGAAGAGGGAAGAAGCATCAGGAAAATCAAGAAAGCAATTATACAAAAAACTTACTGATGGTGACATTAACAGTTGCGTTCAAATTTATGATTATTACATTAAGATTTTTAATTCTGCAGACTTTTTTGACAAAATTCTAAAGCCCGTAATGTATCAGATAGGAGATGAATGGGTAAACAACAAAATTAGCATAGCAACTGAACATGTTGCAAGCAATGTTGCACAAACGCTTGTAAAAATCATCATGGATAGAGGAACTACTTCTGGTAGCAAAAAGAAGATTCTTCTATGCGTACCAGTGGGAGAAGAACATCATTTAGGATGCGATGTTATTGAGACATTTCTTACAAGTAAAGGATACAAAGTTTTCAACATGGGAACATCCATTCCATCAGAATCCGTATTACATTTCATTGAGCATAACAAACCAGATTTAGTAATGGTATCAATCACCTTAGAAGACAATCTCAAAGCAGGACAAAGATTAATCAAAAAGATTAGAGACAATTTCAAAGTGCCAATTGTTGTTGGAGGCTATGCATTAGAGCAAGAAAAAATACCAAAATTTGATGCAGAAATTTTTGTAAATTTAACTCTTAATGATCTGCCGAAAGTAATTCAGACATCAATTACTTAGAATGCTTTAAGAAATTCTCTATCTTTGGACAGCATAAAATTGAACTGTGAGCAGCAGAATCAGTCCCTATTCCATAGCTGATAGTTGAATCACCCACAAAATAAAGTCCCTTTACTTGAGATATCTCATGAGGCATCTTTGATTTCCATACCAATCCTGGCTCCTTTACTACTGATTCAACTAATTTCCAAGCCATAGGCCTGTCCCAAAGTAGTGATTTTTTAAACTCAGGGTATATCGAGTTTAACTCATCTTTCATTTTTTCTACAATCTCTTTAATCATTTTTGGATTTTCGGCTACTGATGGATTAACAGGAGTTCCTGCAATCATCAAATGCTCTCCTGAGGGGCATACTGATGAGGTGATATTTGAAATAAAGAAAAACCCTTTGGTGGTAAAATCACCTACGGGAAAAACTATTTGCCTAGAATCGATTTTTTTATTCAAGGCAAAATGAACTTCAACTACTGCAGTAGTCTTGTCTAATTTGTTTACTTTATCAACAAAATTTTGATCAAATACATTATCGTCAAACAGTTGATTGATTCCCTGATATGCAGGCAATGATATGACAACACATTCTGAAGGATGAAACATTCCATCTTTTGTGATTATTCCTTGAACTTTAGAATCTCTTACAACAATTTTTTTAATTGGTGAGTTGAGGTGAATTTTCCCCTTGTTTGCGATAACATAATTCCCCAAAACCCGAGATATTGCATCATAGCCCCCATCATCAGGATATGCAAATTCACTTGTTCCACCTTTGAAAGGATTTGCACGAATCATGGTTCGTGCAAACTCACCCAATGAAATATGATCAGCAGTATCTGCAAATGCAAGCATACAGACGGCCTCAAAGAACGCATTTGTATTTGGGTCAAGCTTTTTTGTAATTTCAGTTAAAGAAAGATTGTCCCATTCCTCAGTTTTTTTCATTGATGAAAATGCCATTGGAAATAATACTTTTAGGAGTTTGATTCTGCTTGAAAAGGGAATTAATGAAAGTTGAAGCAAGTCACCTATTCCTTTTGGATATTTGTGAAATCCAGCATCGGAATAAAATGCAATTTTATCTACTTTGGCAAGATTTAGTTTTGACTCAATTCCTAATGTTTTCAGCACTTCAAAAATTGCAGATTTTTTGTAAAATGGCATTATATGGAATCCATTGTCCAGAATATGATTTCTAAAGGTAGTAGATGCAGTTCTTCCGCCTAATTTACGCATTTTCTCAAAAACTTCAACAGAATAACCATTTTTGACAAGCAATGAGGCAGTAGTTAGTCCTCCTACTCCAGCACCAATCACATAGACTTGGTTATCCATAAAGTTTAGGACCAAAATTTGTATTTATAATCGGGCTAACTTTCTAATCTAGTGCTAATTTTATGGATCACTTGAATCTGAAACAAATTTTTCAGCAGAATTAAGAAATTCATCCATCACTCTTGTCATTTGCCTTTTTATTAAAAATCCAAATGGTAAAAATAACTTTGAAACACCATTTAATTTAATGAAAACATCAATAGTTACATCAGTCCCGTCAGATGTTTCATCGTAGGATTCAACAAAAGATGTTCCTCGTATTGGACTAGACAGTATATGAACTTCATGTATTTTTGGAGGGACAATCACGTGTTTTGTGTTTACATCTAAAAAACCACCTAAAAAATGAATTTTTTCATCTACAAATATTTCATTTCCAATTGATTTTTTTATGATTATGGATTTAAAATATTTTGGCAAAAGACTGGGAAAATTTTCAACATCTATACTAATTGAATAGAGTTTGTCCCTAATTATTCTGGAATTTTTCTTTAAAGTAAAACGTATCATGTTAGGACACTTTCTAGAAGAACTTTATACAACAATTTTGTAGTTGAGTGCTTTCGTATATAATAAATTGCAACATTATAAATGGTGCTAACTTTAAATTATTTTTACTTGTGAGATACAAAAAATTGAACTTACCATGTGGATGTAATTAGCACTAGATAGATTTTTTTTCCCGCCTTAAATAATTTATTTTGCTAATTTAGTTATGCTAACAACATTAAATTTAAAAAAAACTTTAGGAAAAAATATTTTGATCAAGGATCTAAAAAACCATCTTGGATACAATCCACGTATTGCTGATGTACTAGAGATTTCTATTTCATGTAAAAATTATAGATCTATGTTGCAAGGAGAAGAGTAAATTGAATGATTTGATTCATCTCAGAAATTGCAAAAAAATTGTACTGATAACTGATCTGATAACTGGAGAAATTGCCTGTAGCTACTGTGGTGCAGTTGTTTCAGAAAAATCAGTATATGCTGGCAATGAATCTTCAAGTATTACTGGTGAGGAATATCTAAAAAATTCAAGAACGGGGCAAAAAATATCATTGAAAATGGCAGACATGGGACTATCTACAATCATAGAATCCAAAGATAGAGATTCAACTGGAAGATCTCTTTCTGCTGAAAATAAGAGAATGTTTTATCGACTGAGAATGTGGGATAGAAACAGTAGACTTGCAAATAACAAATCATACACCAAGGCATTCACATTACTAGATGGCATAAGAGCGAAGATAGGACTTCCAGATACTGTAGTGGAAGAGACTGCCTATCTGTATCGAAAAATAATATCAAAAAAAAGCCTTTCAGGCAGATCAACTATAGGAATTTTATGTGCTACAACATACATTGCATGCAGGTTAACTAATACTCCAAGAACCATTCAGGACGTAGCTAGTGCAGGAAATATAAAAAGAAAACAACTTCAAGGCATCTGCAGATTTATTTTAAAAGAACTTGAGATATATCCTGAATCATACAACCCAATTGAATTTGTAGCAAGAATTGCAAATGCAACAAATGCATCAGAAAAGACGAAACGCGATGCGACGAAGATTTTACAATTTGGTCAGAAAAGAGGGATAAATACTAGCAAGAACCCTATGGGAATGGCGGCAGCTGCCATATACCTTTCATCATTAAAAAACCAAGAAAAAATCTCGCAGATTAAGATTTCCCAGGTTTCTGGAATTAGTGCAGTAACTATTCGTGACCGGGCAAAGGAGATCAAAAAAAGTTTAGAGGGTGAAGTATAATTGAAAGAACATGTAAAGGGATATGTATTAGATACAAAGCAGAACCTGCCCCAAACAGCATAAGATATGAAATTGGACAGAAACATTGCACATTTTGTGGTTTATTCTTAAAAGTAGATGAGACAAGATGCGTATGCTGCAAGGCAGTATTGAGAACAAAATCAAGAGGAAAGAAAAAAAATCAAGAGGATTCTTTTGAAATAAATTCAACGGGTAAAGTAGAAATTAAAAAAAACTTTTCAGTTATTATTGAGAAAGACATAGATTTGTTTTTCAATTTTGATTTAATTATACGGATGACAATCTCAAAAAAATAGAGGTAAGATTTGAAAAATCATAATATTAATTGAGATCTATAGATTGAGAATTTAGAACTGCAGTAATTGTAATCTGTTTATTATTTAAATGGCTTGTTGAAATTATTTTTTGGTAGATAGATCAAAGAAAAATCTAAAAGTTGGCACTAGAGCACAATAATGACCTTTACTTAAAACCAACTCTACGTTAATTTGAATATGAAAATATTTTTCAGAGAGGTATAATTGCGAGGAATATTTGAATCGCTCATTGTATTTGGAGTGATGACTGGATTACTTTTGCCTGTAAGACTCCTTTTTGTAGAATATGTTTCAGATAATTGGTTTGGCTCATTAGGCATCATTTCTGCAATTTTCATTTTGATAATCATACTTGCAAGAAAGAAAAAATTGGGTTTCTTTGGACACATGTTTGAGCGACAAATATACAAATTCCAAAAAGGAAAACGTGGTTTGCTAGTAATTGGAGAATCAGTATTTGTTCTTTTAATGTTAGGCAGTATGATTTTTGCAATAGATCAAGGAAATTCAGTTTATTCTGATCTAAAACTCCAAACAATAGTAAATTCCTCGCCAACAAGTTCTGAACAAATTCTAGAATCTACAAAGGAATGGGAAGCTTCTGATTGGCTTGTTGGATTTTTGATGGTTCCAGCAGCATTTCTAACAGCGTTTCCTCAAATGAGTGCAGTTATTGCATCAATTGATCAAAGTCTGGACGGATGGTTATTGCATTTTTACACTGTAGGTTTTGTCGAATATCTAGAATTGTTTGGCATTCTAATATTTTACAGGATTTCCTTTAGGAAAAAATTGAAATCTCCATTAATATCTACGTTATACTCAAAAGCAGCAATCTAAAACCAAAGAGATTGAATAATCTATGAAGAAATAGTTTAAAGATTCTCAATACTAGAACTTTTTACAGTTGCAACACTATATTTTTTATATTGTAATTGGATCATGATTTTTTTGCATCTCGGTATTTCCAAAGTTTTTTGAGCTGCAAGTAGGACAGCCTTGATCCTTTACCATTTCAGTACACATTACACATTATTCATTCTTTCAGAATAATCATAATTGAATATTTTTTGCGGAGTGATTTCAATTACCACCTCTGTTTTAGCATTATTTCTCAAAAATTTAGTGTCGACTCTTTTTCTCCCAAGTACTTGTCCATCAAAAGATCTAGAACATATGCCCCAGTTTCATTTAAGATACGGACAGTTCCTTCAGCACGTATTCCTTTGTATGGTGGTTTGTCTGCTGCTATCTCAAATCCACATATGGAATTTTTTTGAACATACGAAACAATTTTTGCTGTTTTTTGCACAGCACAGTAAATTTTACCGTATTTACAAACATACCAAAGAGAAACAACTGCAGGCACACCATTGGATTTGACAAAACCGACTCTGATTGGAATTTTAACATCAGGGATGAAGCTGTTAATTTGATCACTGTCTAATTTTTGCATTGGTATCCATCCATTTTTTTAATCATAAACTTTGTGTAACAATAATCACAAGACCATTCTTGGAATTCTTTTCCGCATTCATTGCATTTTTGTGCTAAAAACATATTCATATGTTTATTCCAAATTTTTCATATATGAATAGTGCTCAAAAATAATGCTAGTGCCAACTTGAAAAATTTCCGTGCGAGTTAAAATACCAATTTGAAGGAAATGAATTATGAAAAAAATTATCACCATGCTTTTTATTTTAATAATTGTTTCAATCAGTCCGGCATATGGGCACAAATTAATCAGCCATGATGACACGCATAGAGACTTTGACTCTGCATTACAAATTCCTGATCATAAAATTTCATGGGCAATTTATGAGAATTTAGGTACAAATGAGGCTAAATTTTATTCATTTGATGCAAAACAAGGAGATTCATTTTATGCGAGTATTGTCATTCCCAAAATCAACGGACTAGAGGAATATTCCCCATCATTTGTTTTAATGGATTCAACTGTATTTGAAAATGACTCCACGTCTTTTGAAAATCAATTAAACACAGAAAAATTTCTGTATGAAGGAAAATTTCCGGGAACTGAATTCTATGAGCCATTTGGTCAGGTAACATACTGGGA
>Ga0224507_10000155_pt1 | contig 25828 bp, 16 predicted proteins | sample SF_Jan12_sed_USG_3_FD_170159 | JGI IMG/M metagenome (GOLD analysis project Ga0224507, IMG submission 170159) | Sediment microbial communities from San Francisco Bay, California, United States - SF_Jan12_sed_USGS_13 | ecosystem: Environmental > Aquatic > Marine > Sediment | place: USA... | reverse complement strand
ATATGAAGAGACGATTCAGGATGTGGAAACCGGTGAGTTCTACACCCAGCAAACGCGTGAGGAAATGCTTAAAAAAGAACCAACACGCATAGTGCTTGTGCATAAGTGCCCGGAAGAATGGGTTAAAGAATGGGTAAAGTTGCCGGGCGTTGCTATCGGCAGTGACGGCATGGGATTGTTTCCCGATGACGGTCTGACCTGGGGCACCCCGTACGAAGATCTTCCCAACACTCACCCGCGTTTTTCCGGGAGTTTTGCCAAAGTTCTCCGGTTAGCCAGGGAAAACAATGTTCCGTTGATGCAAGCCGTATCGATGACCAGTTACAATTATGCCAGGCCACTGGGCGAAATGGGCTTGAAAGCCATGCAGGTGCGTGGCCGCATGCAGGAAGGGATGGTGGCCGACATCACCATCTTCGACCCTCAAACCGTCACTGACAATGCGACCTATACAAAAGGGACGCTGCCGTCCACCGGCATCCCGTACGTTGTTGTGAACGGGGTGATTGTCATGAAGGACTCGGACCCGATCAAGGACGTGAATCCCGGACAGCCAATCCGCTTCGAGCCGGTCGAAAGTAAGTTTAAACCACTCGATGAAGCCCAATGGCAGAAGGCCTTCTACGCCTCCCCTGTCGATTTTGGTGGTGGCGTGCCTGGTTCACAGCCAGATATACATTGATATCGATATCTGAAGATTTGTAATGAATTAAAGCCGTTTGCCGGTTCTTGTCCGACGAGGCCGGCAAATGGCTGTTTCACCGTGGTGTCCTTTGAATTTTAGATACCTTTTCAACCGGACTCGAATTAATTATTTCAATATTTTAAAAACAACGCGCAGAATCAGCTTACCGGTATTTGCCCCTATCAAAAAGGGTAGAAAAATGAAAAAATTGTGGTCTCTGCACTGGTCCCAGACCGGTGGAAACGCCGACGCTTTTAAGGCCGGCAGCAAGTATGAGGGACTGATCAGTGATTTCGGCGAACCGGCCATGGCGAACTCATTCCAGTTCGACGCCGTTTTGCCATCGCGATCTTCACGGCGTCGAGCGACACGCCGTTGGCAGACCGCGACCGTGCCGTCGCCGAAGTTGCGCGGACTCTCTACGACTACTTTGCCACCAACTGACCGATTGACTGGTCCATTCAGGCCGGCTACAAAGTCCTTGGATTCTGAGACGCGACAAGGGTCGAACTGTACTATTTGCCAATGTGGAGGTCCCAATTGAAAACGTTTTTAGCGGTGTTCACCGGAGTGTTTATTGCGCTGACGTTTGTCGTACCGACGTTCGCCAGTGACGATATCACCGCCCTGCGCCAGCAATTGGCCGAACAGCAGGCCTTGATCGAAGCGCAGCAGCAACAACTGGAACAGCAGGCGCAAAACCTCGACCGACTGAGTAAGCGCCTGGACGAAATCAGCGTCGGCAAAACCGACACATCAACTGTGCTGGCTTCGCAACAAGCTGTGAACACCACGCCGCAGGAAAAAGTGCCCCCGACGTTATACACCCCCCGGGACGGCGTCGGCGATCTCAACAGTGGAGAGCTGAAAGCCGGAGAGTTTCCTGGCTCTATAGCTATCCCCGGCAGCAAGAATCTCTCCATGGCTATCGGCGGGTTCATCAAAACGGCCGTTATCACCGACTCCGATGCCGAAGCGATGGGCGCTTCCTTTACTCCGGCCTACCTCGGCACCAAACGGTCTGACACGGACGGCGCCTTCAGTATTGATTCGACACTGACCCGGCTGTTCATCGATGGGCGGGCTCCGGCTCGCAATGGTACCCTGCGCGGCTATATCGAAGGAGATCTGAACAATGGCAACGGGGGCAATCTCAGCCTCAATATGCGCCAGGCTTACGGCAACTGGCAAACCGAATCATGGACATTACTGGCAGGCCACACCTGGTCAACCATGATGGACCTGAAAATCCTGCCGGAAGGTTTGACGGAGCCGACGGTCAGTGGCGCGATCTTTACACGTCAGCCCCAGATTCGCTGGTCCCAGATTCTTGATCCGGAGCTCACCCTGCATGCCGCTATTGAGGACCCCAGCAGCAGCGATGTATTTGATGGCAGCAGCAATCCGGAGCTGAGCAACACCAGACTACCAGACTTTATCCTTGGAATGGAATACGATAAGAAGGAGCTGGGCCATCTACGCCTGAACACCATTTTGCGTGATCTTGAAGTGGAACTGCCCTCCGGAGAAGATGATAACGAGGTGGCCTGGGGGGTCGCTCTGAGCGGCCATCTGAATCTTTTGGCGCGTGACCGATGGAGGTTCAGCGGGGTTTACGGAGAAGGGCTCGGACGCTACCTGGTTGGCATCCAGTCGACTGCCGGCAGCGCCATCGATCCGGTCAGGAATGAATTGAGCCTGCGCGAGAACTGGGGCGTGATGACCGCATATGAACATCACTGGACACAAGCCCTTCGCTCAACCGCCATGCTCGGACATGCTGAAGCCAACCCCCTAAAATGGCAGGCGGGCAGCACCTTTGAGTCTACAAACTACGCGGCGGCCAATCTCATGTGGCAAGTCCTCCCTTACCTGACCATGGGCGTCGAATATGCCTATGGCCAACGGGAAAACAAGGACGGTTCGGATCTCGACAACCATCGTTTTTCAGTCGGGATGCAAATATACTAAGGGCAGGGTTTTTCAAAACGCTGCGAAGACGCTCACCATCTGTGAGGTTGAGGGAGAAGAAGTAAATGATCCGATTGCTTGTGCTGCTCAATCTCGTTCTCGTTGCCATCAGTTGTACACCGGCTGCTTCAACGGAGATGATTTCACCAAGGCATGACCCGGCTAAGGTATTGGGCCGTACCTGGCTGTGGGAGGCTACCGTGACCCCGGTGGAAAGAATTGTTGTTGCTCATCCTGAACTCTACACGATCAATCTGGGTGACAATGGTCGACTGCAGGCACAGTTTGACTGCAATCGTGGCGGTGGAACCTATACCCTGTCTGCTGGACAGATCTCATTCGGTTCCTTGATTTCGACCCGAAAGGCTTGCCCTGAGTATTCGCAGGATGCTGCTTTTATGCGGGACTTGCAGCGGGTCCAGTCCTTCTTCCTGCAAGACGGCCAGCTTTTCCTGGAACTGCCTATGGATAGCGGGACCATGCGGTTCAGCGAGAATCCCTGATCCCGGGAAAGTTGCAGGAAATGATGTTGTTGACCCCATGGACGAAAGGTTTTTATGCCTCCCCGGTCGATTCAATTTTAAGTAGGTAATAGAATAAACAAGAAAGAAGGAGAGAATATGAAATGTGTCAAAACAATGGTACCATTGAGTGCGCTATCAATGTTTCTGCTGATGGCAGTTCCTGCACTGGCAGCTTCATCTTCTCCCCGTCTTGTTCTGCAGATAACCGTTGATGCTCTGCGCGGCGATCTGCCGACCCGCTACTATGACCGGCTGGGTGAAAATGGTTTTCGCTACCTGTGGGAAAAGGGGACCGTCTACACTGACGCCCACCATGCCCATGCAAACACCGAGACCATCGTCGGCCATACCACCCTGGCGACCGGAGCACATCCGGCTGCGCACGGCATGATCGGTAATGTCTGGTTCGACCGGACCGAAAATCGCACAATGTACAATATCGAGGATGACCGCTATCGGCTGTTGACCGCAGGGGCCGGCGTTGACAAGGATGCCGAGATCGACTCGACGCAGAAAGCTGCGAAAAGCGATGGGCGTTCGCCTTCCGCCATCATGGTGACCACCACCGGTGATGAACTGGCTATCAGCACCGCTGGCCGGGCCAAAGTTTTTGCCGTGTCGATCAAGGATCGCGGAGCCGTATCCATGGCCGGACATGCCGGCAAGGCTTTCTGGTTCTCCAAAGCCAGCGGTGAATTTGTGACAAGCAACTACTATTACGACGCCTATCCAGCATGGGTCAACGAGTGGAACGCCAGCAAGCCGGTGGCAGCCTATTCAGAGAAGAACTGGAATCTGTTGCACGAGAAGGACACATATCTCTTCGGGGATGCCGACGATAAGGAGTGGGAAACCGATCTGGCCGGATTTGGCCGCGTTTTTCCTCACCCCTTTGGCAAATCTGATGGCAAATACTTTACGACGCTTTTGACCATCAGCCCGGCAGGTGATGAACTGACCCTGGATTTTGCCAAGGCCCTGATCGCAAATGAGCAGTTGGGCCAGGATGATATCCCCGATTTCCTCGGAGTCAGCTTTTCCTCCACCGATTATGTCGCCCACATGTTCGGCCCCTCCAGCCTGGAATCCGAGGACAACCTCCTGCACCTCGATCGAACCCTGGCCGACCTGCTCGCTTTTGTAGATAAGCAGGTTGGGCTTGAGAACACACTCATCGTCCTTTCCGCCGATCATGGCGGCCCTGAGGTGCCGGGATACCTCAGAGAATTTGGTATTGACGCTGGATATGCCACGCCTGAAAGCTGGGACAAACAGCCTGCATTTACGGCCTTGAAAAAGAAGTTCGGCACCGACAAGGAACTGATCTCCGGCTACAACCACCCTTATGTGTATCTCAACCACGAGACGATCCGGCAGCACAACCTCGACCTGCACCAGGTTGAACAGGCCGTTGCTGAAGAGTTGCTGAAGTTTGAGGGTATTGCCCAGGCAGTTCCCAGCAGTTCCCTGCGGGAGGGCAATCTTCCCGATACATTGCTCAACCAGGCAATACTCAGGAATTTTAACCCGAACCGGTCGGGTGATATCTACGTCGTTTTCAAGCCGCATTGGTTCATTAACGACTTTGACGGTCTCGAGGTGGCTGCAACGCATGGTTCCCCCTGGCGCTACGATACATACGTGCCCATCGTCTTCGCCGGCATGCAGGTCCCGGCCCAGAATATTCAGCGACGGGTGGAGACCGTTGATGTTGCGACAACCCTGGCAGCTTTTCTGGGGATCAAGCCACCATCAGGCTCAGCTGGTGTGCCGCTGGTGGAAGTCTTTGCCCGAAAGATGAAATAAGGTTATCCTGAAAAGAATACCCATGCCAATAAACGTCATCGTATAAGAGAGGAGTGATTCATGCACCAACTGGCAAAACTGCTGATGGCCGTGTTATTGATTCTGCCTGCCACCCATGCCTGGTCAGAGATTCCGCAGAGTATTGAATGGCCCCAGGAAGTGAGTTCCGCAGAAGGTAAAATCATCATTTACCAGCCGCAGCCGGAACAGCTCCAAGGAAATACCTTGACTGGCCGCGCAGCAATGGCCCTAGAACTGACCAGACAAAAAGAACCGATATTCGGCGCACTCTGGTTTACGGCCAAAATCGATACCGACCAGGAAGCGGGCCTCGCCACCATCCGTGATCTGCAGATCACCAGGGTTCGCTGGCCTGAATCCAAAGACGCCGACGAACAGAGATTTACAAAGCTTGTCGAGGATGCCGTTCCTCAGGCCGGTTTTCAAATCTCACTGGAACGCCTGTCAGCCAGCCTTGCGGCCTCTCAGCTGGAATTAGATAGCCTTGCCGAGCTAAAAAGCGAACCACCTGAGATCGTATTTTCTGATCAGCTTGCCGTGTTGCTGCTGTTTGATGGACCACCCCGTTTTGCGCCGGTCGAGAACAGTGATTACGAACGTGCAATGAATACACCTTTTGCAGTCGCCCGCAGCAAAAAGAACGGCATGCTCTATCTCAGCAGTGGTATGCAATGGTATCAGGCTGAGGATGCCCTAGGTCCCTGGGCGCCTACAACTTCGCCGCCGGCTGATCTGGTCAAATTGATACCAAAAGCTGAGGACGAAGTCCCGGCATCCGATAAAATTCCAGCGATTGTGGTGGCTACCGAACCGACCGAACTGATCGTCTCTAACGGCAAGCCGAACTGGAAGAGCCTGGCCGGTGGCAAGTTGCTGTACGTTGACAATACTGAAACTCCCTGGGTGCGTGATCTTGCGTCCCAGGATATGTATGTTTTACTGTCGGGTCGCTGGTTCCGTTCTCCTTCCCAGGCCGGTCCCTGGTCCTTTGTCCGTGCAGACAAGCTGCCGGCGAGTTTCAAGGAAATTCCTCCTGAATCTGATATCGGTGGTTTGCGGACATCTGTTGCCGGAACCGAAGAAGCCGATGACGCGGTGCTGGATGCGCAGATCCCTCAAACAGCAGCTATCAACCGCAGCGAGGCCAAGTTGGATGTGAAATATGACGGTGAGCCCAGGTTTGAAAATATAGTCGGTACTGAGGTTGCTTATGCCGTGAACACCGATTCTCAGGTATTGAGGATCGATGGTCAATTCTACGCAGTTGATAACGGCATCTGGTTCAGTTCTGCATCTGCCACGGGGGCCTGGGTAGTAGCGGACAAAATACCCGAAGATAAGATCAGGGAGATTCCGCCAAGTTCACCGGTGTACAATACAAAATACGTTTACATTTACGATTCCACTCCCCAGGTGGTTTATGTCGGCTATACCCCGGGTTATCTCTGGTCCTATCCATACTATGGGGCCCCCGTTTATGGCACGGGTTTCTATTATCCGCCCTACTGGGGGTCATCGCACATTTACTATCCGCGCCCGCCGACCTGGGGACTGCATGTAGGTTATAATCCCTGGACCGGATGGAGCTACGGGGTAAGCTGGAGTAATGGTTTTTTCAGTGCCGGTGTCAGATGGGGAGGCCATTCGCACTGGTACGGTGGCCGCTATCGCTATCCTCGTCCTGTGACCTATAGGACCACAAATATTCACATTGGCAATAATATTAGTGTTGGTAATCGAGTAACAGTCAACAACCGGATTAACAGCGTAAATATTCAAGGCAACCGCATTGGCAGGGAGAATCTTTATAATCGTCCGGAGAACCGTGCCAGGATAACAGACCCTTATGTCGCCCGGAGTAATGTGCAACGCGCTCGACCCGCAGAAAACAGGGCGAATAACGTTTTTGCAGACAGGGATGGCAATGTGTCCAGACGTTCTGGAAATCAGTGGGAAAGTCGATCCCAGGGGGCCTGGAAACCGGAACGTCCGGCGACGAACGACAATATCCTCAATCAGCAGAGGCCTGCTGTGCGCGACCCATCTCGCTCACAATCACGTGATCTACAGCGCGGATCAAGGGATTTTAATGATCTGAACCGCGCGAATCAGGCACGGCAGAACGGTGCAAGGCGCGAAAATGTGCAGCGCAGCATGGGCGGTGGCCGAGGAGGGAGGCGAAGATAGGTACCCCAAATATCAGCGGCACAGCTTCCCACTATCAGAAGACAATCAAATTATTAAGGAGAGAACATGGCTATGTTTGAGAAGAAAATCCCATCAGGCAGGATGTTGACCTATTCCCTGGTATTCGTTTTTTGTGCCTTTTTGCTTATTGCCGTACCGAAGGGTCAGGCCGTTGACACAGAGTATGAACAGCCTCCCGAGTTGAAAGCCAGTACCATCCTCAAGCCGGAACTGGTCAAAGGAAAATATTATACGGTTGAGGATCGGGTGATCAACGATGGCCTGTATAACCATTATAAAGTTACATCCCCATTCGGCAATTTTCAGGCTGGTTCGACCAACAGTCTGAAAATCCTTGTTAACGAGATTAATGCTATCGCAGCCATGAAGCAGGTGGAGACCGATGACACCGCAGTAGCATCCTTGAAAAAGTCGGGGGAAAATACCGTCGCCGGAGTCAAAAATTTATTCACCGATCCCCAAGGCACCCTGGAGGGTGCAGCTACCGGGGTGGGCAGCCTGTTCAACCGGGCCAAGGAAACGGTCGGCAGAAGAACGCCCACCGGTGCGGAAGACAGCCGGTTTGAACAGTTTATAGGTGTGTCCAAGTCCAAAGGTATAATTGCCACCAGGTATGGTGTGAATGTTTACTCCCGCAATAAAATACTGCAGGAAGAACTCGATCGTCTGGGCCAGGCAGATTACCTGGGCGGTCTCGGAGTTGGGGTGGCAACAAGCTTTGTTCCGGGCGTCGGTGGCCTGATTGTGTCCACTTCTGGAACTGCCAGACTGCTGAACGAGGCCATCAACACCACCCCTGCTTCTGAACTGTGGCTGCAGAACAAGAACAAGCTGCTGGCCATGGGGTCGGATGAGGATACCATCGAACTTTTCCTTAACAATCCGGTATTTACCCCGGCACTGGCGACGGTACTGGTTACAGCCCTTGATTCAATGAAAGGAGTTGCCAACCGCGAGTTGTTCATCAAGATCGGCCTGCAGGCCAGTGATCCGAACATGGCCAGGATGATTACGGAAATGACGGTCATGGCTGCCGGTTACCACAAGAATATCGCGCCGCTTAAAGGGTTCGCACCAATGGCCCGCCTCGCCAGGGCAGAGAGACCGGACGGGTCTGTCGTCGTGGTCCTACCTACCGATTACATCATTTGGAGCGAACGGGTCGCTTCGGTTGCGGATGACATGGTGCAGAAGGGTAAGACAGACAAGGCTGCCGGGTTCGAGATCTGGACACTGGGAACCTTCAGTGACAAGGCCCGGTCGGCCCTCAGTTCCTTGGGGTGGCAGGTCCATGAACAGGTACGGAATGACCTGATCCCTAAAGAAAAATAGAACTAACTGAATGGTAATTTCGAAAGGTGACACGAATAACGCAAGGAATCTTCTCTGCGACAAGTGTCGTTTACTCGAGTTGGAGATATGAAAAAAACGCTGTCCTTATATAATACTGTCGTTCGGTTATCCTGGATTGCATATCTTATTCCCTTCTTTCTCCTTCTGTCCGGATGCACTGCCAGTTATCCAATCAATCCGCCTTTGGAACGCAATGTTGTCGAGTCCGGTTATGACCCACGTAATATTCTTACAAAGCGTGTAAACAATAACGACGAAGTTCTCCTTATACTTTCCTTTTCTGGCGGCGGAACAAGGGCAGCAGCATTTTCCTACGGCGTTCTGCAGGAATTATCCCGGACTTATTTACCCTGGCGAGGGCAGAAACTGCATATGTCGGATGAAGTCGATATGATTTCCTCGGTCTCAGGCGGCAGTTTTACCGCAGCCTATTTTGGCCTGTTCGGAGACCGCATCTTTGAAGATTTTGAATCCCGTTTTCTCCGGCGTGATTTGCAGGGAGAGTTGACTGGCAAAATACTGTTAAGTCCGACTGACTGGGCACGCATGACATCCTCCAACTACGGGCGCAGCGATCTGGCCACTGAGCTGTATGACGAAACGATTTTCGACCGCCGTACCTTTGCCGACCTGGCGAAGGCTGGAGGGCCGCTGATTGTTATCAATGCCACGGAAATGACTCTTGGTATCCGTTTTCAATTTACCCAGTCCTATTTCAATATCATCTGCGCCGATCTATCCAAATTGCCTGTTGCAAGGGCAGTAACCGCATCGTCTGCAGTTCCTGTTCTATTGAGCCCCGTCACCCTGGTCAATCGTGCCGGAACCTGTGGCTGGCAAAGGCCGAGGTGGATGGAAGAGGCCCTGGCCTCAACGGAGCGTACCAGCCGCCTCTACAACCTTGCGACCAACATGGACGCCCTAAGCAACAGTGAGGAACGTCCATACATACATTTATTGGATGGAGGCCTATCCGATAATCTCGGTCTACGTAACGTGCTGGATGGTGTTTTACAGTACAATGAGTTTAAAGAAGCATTGCAAGAACTGGGTCTTGGCAATACCCGTAAAATAATCGTGCTGCTGGTCAATGCGGAAACAGCTTTGGATGTAGAATCGAGCCGCCGGCAGCAGATCCCTACTTTTTCTTCAGTGCTGAATGCGGCAACTTCCGTTCCGTTGCAGCGTTACAGCTTTGAGACCGTTGCCCTGCTGAAAAGCCGCCTTAAGGAATGGGAAGAACAATCCCGAGAGTCTGAATGCGTCCAGGAACGTTCCACTGCGCAGGGAAAATCCACGCAACCGGGCGAAGATGTCTGCAAAGGCATTACCTTTGACTTTATCGAGATTAATTTCAGTGAACATCCAGATCCTGAGGAAAGGCAATATCTCAAAACGCTGCCGACATCATTTACTTTGCCGGATGAAGCAATTGACAAACTTATCGCGGCCGGTGGGTTGATACTGCGCCGTAATACTGTCATTCAACAGTTGCTGTCTGAATAACTAGTTCAGTTCTCAATTCCTCCTCCCGTTTCTGTTGCTAATGCTTTATTATTTCAATATAGTTCAAATATTATGTAATTAGGCGCTTTGTTCATATTTAAAATTCTAACTCAAGCAGCTTCTTCTTAAATGGTAGACACTCAGAGTAAGGGCCAAAGCCGAAAATCCATCACCGATTTTCTGGTCCACATTCATCCGCCGACTGTGCCGGAGGAAACCCTGCGCTTAAGCCTGAGCTGGGGACTGGGCGGCATGGCCGCCATGCTTGTTTTTCTCCTGGTAACAACCGGCATCCTTCAGCTGTTGACCTATGAAGCCTCCACCACCGGCGCCTATGCTTCTGTCCAGGCAATGTATTCCCAGGTACCGCTGGGCGGCTGGGTGCGCAATATTCATCACTGGAGTGCCAACATCCTGGTTATTATCGTCATTCTTCACCTGCTACGGGTTTTCTTGACCGGCGCAATCGGGATCGGGAGGCGGTTGAACTGGATCATCGGCCTGGTGCTGCTGTTCCTGGTGCTGTTTGCCAATTTCAGCGGATACCTTCTGCCCTGGGACCAGTTGGCCTACTGGGCGGTCACGATCTCCACCAGCATGTTGGGGTACTACCCGGGCATCGGCACCTGGATGATGGAATTGTTCCGGGGTGGAGCAGATGTGAGGGCTGCCACGTTAGCGAATTTTTACGGACTGCATATCGCTGTTATTCCCTTTTCGCTTGGGTTGTTTATGATCTGGCATTTCTGGCTGGTGCGGAAATCAGGGGGACTGGTCCGGGCAAAAACGGAAGGTGATCCACCTGTCCGTCGCGTGCCTGCAGTACCGGATCTGATTGTTCGGGAGGCTGCGGTCGGCCTGGGCCTGGTTGCTGTTGTCATGCTCATCTCCGTCATTTGGAATGCACCCCTGCTGGAACAGGCCAACCCGGGCATGAGTCCCAACCCGGCCAAAGCTCCGTGGTATTTTGTCGGGTTCCAGGAGTTGCTGCTGCATCTCCATCCTGTACTGGCAATTTGTGTCGTACCGGTTTTGGCGTCAATTCTGCTGCTTTTTCTTCCCTTCTGGCAGGGAGCGGTCCTCCCGGCTGGGACCTGGTTTGGCAGCAAGCGGGGACGGGGTCTTGCCTTGCGGGCTTTTTCTGCCGGCATCCTGCTTACCTCCATCCTGGTTGGTGTAGATGAAATGCTGATCCGAACCTATGCAGGCGGAAAAGGGATGGCAGAGACAGTCAGTCGCGGGTATCTCTCGGCTGCTGTCTGCGCTTTTACTCTTATCGGCGGCTACCAGCTGCTAATCCGCAAATGGAGATTCTCAAGGGCAGAGGCCGTCATGGCCGGTATGAGTTTATGGTTCGCGGTTTTCGTTGCCCTGACTGTTATCGGAGTCTGGTTTAGGGGTCAGGGTATGCAGTTGACCTGGCCGTAATGATTATGGATATATGCAGCTAAATAAAGAAAATACAGATACACAACATCCTGCCGTAACTTCCCGCAGGTCCTTTCTTAACCGGGTTTGGGCATTGCTTGGCATTCTGGCCTGTTTTGAGTTTGCCTGGCTCGGGATTTCCACGTTCAGTTCCCGCCGAAAAAGACAACAGCAGGAAAAACAGGACAGCATCATCATTGTCGGCAGCATGGACAATTTTACCCCCAAAACCGTGACCGCAATCCCACAGGGACAATTTTATCTGGCCTGTCTGGAGGACGGCAGTTTCCTGGCCCTGTCACGCACCTGCACCCACCTCGGCTGTTCGGTCCCCTGGGACGAGGAACAAGGCAAATTCGTCTGCCCATGCCACGGTTCCACCTTCAGCCTGACCGGTGAAGTAATGACTTCCCCGGCTCCGAGGCCGCTGGATACCTATCCGGTGCGGATCGAGAACCGGATCATCAAGGTCAACATCTCGCAGCTGCGCAAAAGGGATCGGTTTGAACCGTCACAGGCAACACGGGTAGCATAGGATGGAGAATTCCTATAACGACGATAGAAAAGATAAAATCGGAAGTAATCTGCTCCGGCGCTGGGAGATGGCCGCCCTTGTTGCGGCAGTAGTTATCCTTGCTGCACCTTTTCTTTATCTTGTTCGGCATAATCAAACATTATCACCGCCGGAAGAAAAGGCAGGTTTTGTCGGCAGCGAAAAATGCAAAAAATGCCATCAGGCAGCCTACGATAAATGGAAGGGCTCCCATCATGATCTGGCCATGGATGTGGCAACCGAGAATACGGTACTCGGTGATTTTGACGATGCTTCTTATACGGACCCATACAACAATAATTTCACCAGCAGGTTTTATAGGCGCGATGGTAGGTTTTATGTTGAAACCGAAGGACAAAACGGCAAACCCGGGGAATTTGAAATTACCTATACCTTCGGTGTTTATCCCTTGCAACAGTACCTCATTCCCTTTCCGGGCGGCCGCCTGCAATGCCTTAATATTGCCTGGGATGTGAAAAAGAAAACCTGGTATCGGCTGCCGCCCTATGAAGTGAAAGGGCCGGATGACTGGCTGCACTGGACCAGAGGAGGGCAGACCTGGAACGGGATGTGTGCGGAGTGCCATTCCACCCGTTTAACCAAAGGGTATGACATCAAAAACAACAGTTATCAAACCACATGGTTCGAAATCAACGTCGGCTGTGAAGCCTGCCATGGTCCGGGGTCAAAACATGTTTCCTGGGCCGATCATCCGCCTTTTGCACGTCCTCAGGCGGATAACTATGCCTTGTCTGTTCAGAGCGGTAACCTTGGTCCGGAAAAGCAGATAGCTCTTTGTGCACCGTGTCATTCCCGCCGTTTTCAGTTGGGTGACAACATGCATGGACAGGGCGAACTCCTTGACGTGATGGTGCCCAGTCTTCTGGAAGATGGTCTTTATTATTCGGACGGCCAGATCCTGGAGGAGGTATATGTCTACGGATCCTTTACCCAGAGCAAGATGTACAGGCATGGCGTACGCTGCAGCGACTGCCATGACATCCACAGCCTCAAGCTGCACAAGGAGAAGAACGATCTCTGCCTGCAGTGCCACCGGGCAGAAACCTACGATACCAAGACGCATCATTTTCATAAGCGGGAACATGAAGGCAAACCAAGTGAAGGGTATCTCTGCGTTAAATGCCATATGCCGGGCCGCTATTACATGGGAATCGATTACCGGCCGGACCACAGCCTTCGGATCCCGCGCCCGGACCTGAGCAAAGAACTTGGCATGCCTGATGCCTGCTCTGCTCAGGGCTGCCATGCAGACAAGTCCCTGGATTGGAACATTGAACATTACACCAAGTGGTACGGTGAGACCCGCAAGCCTCATTATGGAACAATCATTGCCGCGGGCCGGGCAAGAGAACCTGATGCAGGGGGTGAACTCATCAGGCTCGCCGAAGATGGATTGTTGCCGGTCATTGTCCGGGCAACAGCCCTGTCCCTTCTGCGAAATTATCCAGGCGACGCGACCCTGACCTTATTCAAGAAGGCTCTTGAGGATGATAATGCCCTTTTGCGCTATACAGCCATCCGTAATCTGGAACACCTGGATCAGGACACCAGGCTCAAACTCATTGCACCGAAACTGTATGATCCGGTCAAGGCTGTGCGGATGGAAGCGGCCCAGCAGCTGGCTTCCATTCCCAGAAAATTGATCCGTGAGGACGATCTCCTGGCATTTGAACAGAACCTCGATGAATATCGTCAGTCTATGATATATAATGGCGACTTTGCTCCCCAACGCTATAATCTGGGCAACCTGGAGGCCAATCTGGGCAACAGTGAAGAAGCAGTCGAGTATTACCGGCAGGCCATTGCCATCGACGATTTGTTTTATCCGGCCAAGGTCAATCTTGCCATGTTCTACAACCGGACCGGCAATAACGAAGAGGCGGAAAGATTACTGCGGGATGTGGTTGCACAATATCCTGATCTCTACGAAATTGTCTATTCGCTTGGTCTGCTGCTTGCAGAGATGAACAACTATGAAGGGGCGGCAGGGTACCTGGGCAAGGCGGCTGACGGTATGCCCGGCTACACACGGGCCCGGTATAACCAGGCTCTTGCCCTTTTGAAACTGAAAAGATGGGAAGAAGGGGAGGAAGCTCTATACAAGGCCGTGCTGACGGAACCGGCCAACCGGGAATACTTTGTTACTCTCGCCAATTTCTTTCTCAATTTCGGCCAGACCGAACAGGCGCGAAAGTTAGCGAAAACAGTGCTGGAAAAGATACCTGATCATCCTGATGCCCTTGAACTGCTCAAGATGTTTGATAATGGCCCTGAATAAATTCAACAAAAGGTATTTGCAGATAATCTAAGCATGGGAAGAATTGCTATTTGGTTGAGGTTTGTACTGACTATATCAATATATAAAACGTATTGCCCGGCTTTATGGGTAGTGCCGGAGGTTGGTGGCATCGGGCAATACGTTATGTCAAATGACTGATAAGAATTCTGATAATTCAGTTCCCGCATCTGGTTGGTTCATGCTCCGATTTGTTTTTCAGTTTATCTTTTGCCTCCGCAGCCTTTCTTGTCGTCTGGAATTGATAAGGTGCTCATGAACAAGGCATTTTAATCATTTTTACACCATTCTTTGTTTTATTTTATGTCATCTGCAGACCGAATCGATGTATTATTTTCAGGTTATGGAGAATGCAGAACAGGTTCCTCTGAGTGTTTAACTTTTTCTTTTTTTTCCTGCTTCAGAGATCAATCTTCGGCGGTATGCGGATCCCCTTTCTGTCCCGGACGGTTGGTATGACAGACGCCGCAGCTGTTGATCGATCCGGCATAGCCCTGTAGCCAGATGGACTGCTTGTTGTCCAAAGGTTCCACGGAGGGATAAATCGCATGCTGGCTGCCATGGCATGCCTGGCACCTGATGCCATGATGGCCTGTGGAATTACGGTACAGGGTCCCCGCATTTTCCTGATATGGGGCAGAGTGGCAGGCAGCGCAGCGTGGCTCGTCGATCCAGGGCCGGCGTTGAGAGTTTGCCACTTCGGCCATGCCGCCATGGCAATCGTGGCAGGTATAGCCTGCCTGAAACATCGCCCCGCGCAGGCATTTGGTCTCAGGACCGGGATGGCACTTGTAACAGGTGCCCTGCATTGTGCCATCGTCCAGCCCGGCGTGCCGATTGTGGATGGCGCGGGAAAGACTCGGCAGCCCCGGACTGCCTGGTGCCCCCAGGGCGTTTGAACTGTGACAGTCAGCACAGAGGACCGGACGGCTTCCCATTAAATTAGTCCCCTCATTCTGATCATGGAGGCTCAGAATATTCTGCTTGACCACGCCGGTCGCGATTGAAGGATTCGCCAAGCCGAGGTCACTATGACAGTATTCGCAGTGCAGTTCGGTCGAGACCGGCACCACAGTATGGGTGCCGGCAAGCACATTACCCTGTGTGTCCTTGACGACGACTTCTGCAAGCTGGTAGGGAGAGCGGGTCTTATCGTCGAAAATCTCGGTCACCGGTATACCTTCGGCAAAGAAGTGCCCTGCTGCCGGATCCATGACCCCGCTCAACCCTTTCCCTTTTAAACCGATATTTTGGGGTAGAGGAGAACTTAGATTAAACAAGGCCTGGGCATAATCCCAGAAGTTGGTTTTAGTGGAGGAAACAGTGTTGCCTAGGAAGCGGTACTGAACGCTCACGCCCTGGGAAACAATTTGCGGGTCTGATCCCCGCTTGACGACTTGTGCGACCAAGTTATTATAGGGCGGCAGGATGGAAAAATCCTCGAATGACGGATCCATACAATGCATGCCCAGGTCATTCCAGGCAATAACTACGTAGCGGCCGTCACCGCGCGGCGGATCTCCGAAAACAGGCGACTGTGGATGAATAAACGCCGGCAGGTAATGAAGGATGTCTGATTTCTTTGCCGCTGATGAAACCGATGCTGTAGCTGTTAGGAAAACACCTGCCAGAACTGCTGAGAATATTTTGTTCATGCTTTCACCTCGGGGATTTGGATAGAAGGATTTCTGTGGCAATTGGGGCAAGAATAAAGAATGAATAATATTCATTCACAATTATAATTTAAACCCAATCGTTGCACGACTGTCAACGAAAAAATAGAATATTCTTCTTGGCAATCTCAACCCTCTGAAAAATTGACCAAGTTGAAATTTTATCGTAACAATCTCCAGTTTTGCCAAAATTAAAAACCCCCAACCGAAACGGCTGAGGAGTGATTTGATGTTAATCACAGATAACCTCAAGTTGAACGAAGTTGTTATTATGTTGAGCCTTGTAGTGGCAATATTACGCAACCAGCTTAAGATCACCGCAAAGAACAGGGCGTCTTCTGTTTCGTGGAATTTATGGCTGTGTATATTTTGTTGTTGCAGGCAGGAACATAGACAATGGAAAGTCAGATGGGCAATAAATAGTACCTTGGGAACTGCTCCACTCGCCACCTTTCAGAATAAAAAATCATCGAGAGTGGCGGTGAAAAGATTAGTGAATTTTTTAAAGATAGAGAACAGCAAAATAAATGCATACCCATGCAGCTAATATTGTTTTGATAATGGTATCCTGAATAATTATTTCCATAATTCCTCTGTAATGACAATCATGGCGGAAAATTGTAGAGAAACGGTAAAGCCCAGCTGCGACCAGCGGTATGGTGAAAATTAACCCGTTATTGAGACTCTTTGCTCCTGTTCCGGAAAAACAAATGTATGCCACGTAACTGCTTATTGTAAGTATACCTATTACAATCAGACTGTTATCCAATAATTTAGGGCTGTAGTATTGAAATATTTTCCGGTGTTTAATTGGATTTTTCACAACTGTCAGTTCACAGCGTCTTTTTCCAATCGCCAAAAAAAGGGTCAGCAGTCCGGTACAGATAATGAGCCAAGTCGACACATAAACTTGCACTGCAATGCCTCCGGCAATGAGACGTAAAATGAAACCCGCAGATATTGCCAGTACATCACATAATGGCCAATGCTTAATAATAACTGAATAAAGAAGCTGCAATAACAGATACGCCACGCCGGCCAGCAGAAAGGCCTGGGAGATCGCTGCCGAAATTGCCGTGCCGACACCTATCCATATACAGGCAGCCGTTAATGCAAAACCAGGGCCTATACGGCCGGAGGCAACGGGGCGTCCCTGTTTTGCCGGATGTCGACGGTCTTGTTTAGCGTCAAGTACATCATTGATTGCATAACTCCCTGAAGCCAAGAGGCAAAAAACGAATAAGGCAATAGCAGCAGGTATAAGTTTTCCGACATCAAAAAAATCTCCTGTGAAAAAGAGAGGTGCGAGCACCAAAAAATTTTTGACATAATCAGCAGGACGGGCCAGCTCCCAATATGTCTTCCACTGGAAAACTTTTTTATTCATGTCGAGTCAACATTATGAATGTAAAAGATCCTTTTTCATCACGCACTTGTCTCTTTACCAGATAAGGATATAAGCCTGATGTTAACAGCTGCTTATAGTCAGGTTGCCACCAATTGCTCAGGACATATGACTGATACGCAAAATTATTGCCGGATACCTCTTCTGTCCTGTCAACAATCACCGTATCCGCTGTTTCTGCCCACTTTGCGGGAAGATCAAAGATAATATCCTGGTCCCGCAGGTACCAGGCCAGGGGCCAGGTGGCTTTTCCCGATACAATTACCTGCCTGGAAGACGTTGTATCGGCAGTTATTTTTGTCACCACTTTTCTGATGTCATTTGCAGTGGCCATGTATTTCAGAAGATGCGGGTCTTCCGGAGACGACTTGAAGCAGAGCCACAGGCTCTCCCGCAAGCTCCAGCTCAGAAGCACTACCAGGGAAAGTGCAATCCAGGGACGGAATGATTTTTTCTCGGCCAGAATTTGAACATAACGCCCGCTTAGCAGTGTCATGGGGAGGAGGATATGCAGCAGAAGCCAGGGCACCTTTTCCTGGGCGAAACTGTACACAATAAAGGCTGCCAGGGTCCAGTAGGCAAGAAAGAGGTCAAAGGGACGGACTTTCCTGACACCAGCCCAGATAACTGCAGGCACAACCAGATAAAAAACAGGTTCGTGCAGCAGCAACCGGGGAAGATAATAATAGAAAGGACCGGGAATGCGGGGCTCCATCTGCTGCCCCCACCAATAGGATACTGTCTGAACCAAGCCGTCGGCAATACCCTTCCAGTTGCTGAAAAAAGAACTGTACAAGGCGGTATAGGTCAGAAGGGCAAGTCCGCATGCCAACATGACTCCCTGCCAGTTTCTCCCTGCCAGATCCGCAGCACTCTGCAGTAACATTTTCCTGGGCATTTTCGGCGCAAAGGTATCCAGTATCAGGACAAAAAAGCCGAAACCGGCAAAGATACCCAGGTGGAGATAAAAGCAGGCCTTTGTAGCCATAAAACAACCGATGACAACCCCCAGCAAACTGAGGGTACTTTTTTTTTCGCTCCTGACAAAGCGGGTGGCGAGCAGGACCGATGCCAGCGTGAAAAAGGCCACGTAATTGTCATGGGCCAGAAAACGGCCATAATAGGTGAATGTTGGAGAGAGCGTAATGAAAAAAGCTGCCGCAACCCATCCGATTTTTCCCATAATAGATCGCAAAAGCCAGCAAAGCGCTATCAGGCCTGAGGAAAACACCGCCGGCAACAGGCGGGCCGTAAAATCATTATCTCCGAAAACACTGTACATTGCGGCTGTTGTCCAGTAGAGAAAGGGACCGTGATAGATGGGATCATAGGTATATGAATGGCCTGTCCACAATCGGTAGGAAAACCAGGCGTGGATGGATTCATCGTGATGAAAGGGTGTAACCTCAAGAAGGCTCAGGCGCAACCCTGCTGCCATGAGGAGCAGGACCAGGAGCCATCCAAGGTCAGAACGATTCTTAATGCTTACGAGGTAATGCTGCGCGCAGAAAGACATGGTCCAAACCAGCCAATACTATTCATGAATTCCTCCCCAGATTTCACTCTCCTGGCTCTTAAATAATGGATGCCAGCCGATTTCTCTCCACCCTGATCCGGCATCGTCGCCATACGTCTGTTTTTCCAGCTCCCCCAAGACACCGTATCTGATTTGATATTTGTCTATTACTGCTTCAGCGCGAGAAGGATTTTGATACAAGCTTTGCAGATCCCTCTGTCTGGTCTTTATCGCATCCCATGGGTGCCCGTGCTGATAAACATGATATTCCCAACCAATTATAGTGGGCAGGCCAGTGAAAGAAGATATCCTGCCATAAGATTCATATGAGGGTCCAAATGCTTCAGATATTGCCGGTTGTCCACTCCGGCTGCGAAGCCAGTGAACCATCAAGGCTTCGTTGGGATTTTTCTTTTCAAGCAATGCCAGACCATTGAGAGAGAGTTTCTCTACCGGCGCCATGGGATTTTTCCACCAGGCCATGAAAGCGCAGGCAGGGGTGAGCAGTCCCAATCCCAGAATAATTATTGCTGCTGAAGCGCTGAAGTTCAAAGGTTTTTGTTCATCAAGCAGCTCTTTTACAACCAGGGATGAGGCCAGGGAAAAAAGGATCCATACTTCAAAATGAAATTTAAATACTGTATTCATACGATCCCAAAGCGTAAAGAGTTCACAACCGATAAGCACCAGGAGCCCTGTAATCATGAGGAGGTGAAGGAAAAGGGTACGCTGGGAATACAAATTTTTCCAAATATGCAGTAGTCCGAACGCGAGAATCACAGCCGCAGCTATACCACCTGTCCGGAAATACCAGATAAGCCCCCCGGCAAGTCCTGCAAATACAAACGCCTTAGACAGTGAAATCTCAAGCCCCTTCCAAAGCCACAGGAGATATACTATCAGACAGGGGCCAAAAAGAACAAAAAGCTGGGTTGCCGAAATCCGCTGATCGGTCCAGGAGATTCCAATAAGATCCCGCGGGCCGGACCAGAAGGGAACGGCGACAAGAAAGGCCATGAGAAGGGCAAACAGAGGCGGCAGTAACTCTACTGCCTTTTGTTTGCTCATTGCTAACAGTACAAACAAAATAAGATATACAGGAAGAGCCCATGGATTGGTAAGAGTCAATACGCCGAGAGCAAACCCCTGCAGAGCCGAGGCTCTCCACTTAAGAAGACGGTTTGTCAGGAGGAGAGCGGAGGCCGCCAGGAACAGCGTGGAAAAGACCATGCCGATAAAATGGCCATGCAGGTCAGCAAAGAGAGCCGTCCAGAATGGAAATTCATTTATGGTTCCCGGTACAATTCGGCTTGCGTCCCAGAAATCCTGAAAAGTGAAACCACCCTCCCATGGATGAAGAAACCATGCGGAAAGATTGCCTGACCAGAGCAATACGACCAAACTGATAACGGCAGGAAAAACTTTTCCTGTTAGATATTTTGTTGTCCAGAAAAATACCTCGCAGGCTAGGGCCGGCACCAGAGCGGCCCCCAAGTTATACACGTACTCGGGCGGGACATGGGCCACTCTTCCCCAGAATGCAACAAACAGCTGTCCCCAGGCATGATAATTCAAGGGCTGTTGGCACATCCAGGGATCAATGGGGGGGAGGGCTTCTGTTCTCATCATTACGTTGAGGAGAGCAAAATCAAACGGTCGCTCTCCCCAGAAAATTGCGGGGTTGCAGGCCCGCAAAAACAGAAACAGAAAAAAGGTTCCCCAGAATATAAGATGAGGCAACAATTCCACTTTTTTATAGTGCGGGTCCCTGCCCTGTTCCCAGATTGCCAGAAAGGCCGCAAAAACCAAAACCACCATTACTACCAGAACTCCAGATTCACTGCTCCATATCCCAAATTTTAGTCCTAATGCATAGACCAAGGTACCGCATGCCGCGACCAGGCTCCGACAGGGGAACCCTGTTCCCGGAAAGACGAGTCTGCTGACAAGGGTACCAGCTAACCCGGCAAGCCAGAAAACAACTATCCAGCGCCAAATAAACATCGGTTCTGCCTGTCTCCATTTTTTCAGTCCTAAGTTCGTTAACGGTTTAACCGGTGTTGATGGCAGTTTCTGACGGAGTTGCGACATTACCGTGTGATTCGGCAGCGGTAGCGCCTCGAATTCCTTTTTCAGAAAATCAGAAGAAAAGTTTTCATTTTTTTTGAAGATAAGGACCCGGGGATGATCATAAACAGTGAATGCCTCCTCTGCGGTATCATCAGGAACAATCACGCCTCCAAGCATGGGATAAGAGACAAATTCAGCTGCCAGGGAAAATCCGGAAAGGTTGTTGAACAAAAGTTCGTAATATCTGTAGTTCAGGGGAAACAAGTTTTTTAAACGGGTGCTGGAGCCATAAAGCCGGTTGCTGCTTACGATGAGATAGTCACTTTCCTGTAAACGATTAATCAGGATATTTTGTTTCCTGGCGCTATAGGGCTCTGTCAGTTCCAGGGTGACAAGTCTGTATTGCCCCTGCCGGGTTTCGGGAAGCGGGAGAGGCAGGGCATCATCCCAGTTTTCCACAGCAAGAATGGAGTCAGCCGGAATATTTTGATAGATCCACCGGGAGGCTTCGACACGAGTGTTTGGTTGTCTATAAATGGATGAGAAAGCGAACAACCAGCACAGGCTGGTCCCAACAACAAAAACCATGGGCCAGCATGAAAAAATCCCTGGACCTATCCTCTTTCTGAGTGCTAACAGGCAATAGGCAGCAAAAATTGCCGCCAACGGATATACAGGTAGAAGGTAACGCATGGTCTGAGCGGGTTGAACTCCAACTATGCCAATGGTTGTTAACGCCCACACCAAAAGGAGCCAGCCGGTTTTGTCCTTATCCGACAGACTTCTCACCGCCATAAGAGATGCTCCCAGAACGGCCACTGAAAAAAGAGGGACGCCAAGTCCCCATACCGCCATGTTTTTCAGGCTGAAGAGCCATGGTGTGCGCAAGGCCCACTGCTGAGACGGCGGGTAGCCTGAAAACGGATCCGCAATTGTTCGCAATGTTGCAAGATTTGATAGAAAACGATGATCCAGTTGCCAATTATACCAGTGGGGTCCGGCAAAGGCATAGGGATTGAAGAGGCGGAAGGTGAGAGATGCTACTGTCAATGCCAGGATCCCAAGAAGTATTGCCCGTAGTGGTCGCTGAAATTTCAGAGAAAGAACTCCTGCAAGCAGAATTACTGTAACAAAAGTAAGTCCACTGATTTTTGTTGCCAGGGCAAGTCCCCAGAAGAATCCTGTCAGGACAGAACTCTTGACAGCCGGCTTGCAGGCGTAATCCATAGCAAAATAGAGTGCTGCCAGGAGGAAAAGGTTCAGAAAGGGGTCAACAATGAAAAAATGGGAAATCTGTACCGGCAATACGGCACTGGCATAGAGGCAGGCAGCCAGCAGGCCTGTATGATAACAAAAAAAACGTCTGGCCAGGAGAAAGACAAGAATTATTGAAGCTATGTCTGCTGAGGCACTGAGCAACCTGCCGGTCAGCAGAAAAGCATTGTAGTTCCCTGTACCGGTAAGGTCACCAAACGTCTTGCCCAGAAAGACAGGCAATGTACCGTAGACATAAAAGTTCAGGTGATCATGGTTTATTGGATTAAGTGAAGAGCGTTCAGTGTCAAAGTATGCTGCAGGAGTTGCAGGCCAGCTTATACCTGCAACGACCATATTCAAAAAACGTTCGTCAGGGTGCAGACGTTGGCCCCCATCTGAATCCAAACCTGTCAGGCGAAGACAAACACCCAAGGCAATGACAAGAAAGGCTGCTGCAAAGGGGTGTTCCCTTCGCCAAAAGGTTAATGCCTTATTAACTGTCATCAGTCAAACCAGCCTGTCACGAAGCCTGTGTTCATCAATGTTTCCGTGCAATAAAGAAGATATAAGGCCCTCTTGAAAAAGTGTTATTTTCATAGTATGGCCGCAACCATATATCAAACAGCCGGTACGCTATAGGGTTTGGGAAAAGAACCCACTTCCCTGTTAATTTTTTGCTTATGAGCCGGGGTACACTCAAATAATGAGCTAAATCGAAGGCCCTATGGGCAGACGGAGATAAATAATATTGCCATTGTTCCACCTGAAAACCAAACTTGCTCAGGCGACGATGCCAAACCTGGGGAGAATCTGTGTGGTAATGAAGGGAATGGCGGTTAAACCAGGTACCGTAGGCCTGTGCCCATTGTCTGAATCCCAATTGCTTCAATATCGCTGTTCCCAGGAGCATATCAGCGAAATAATGGCTTGGGACGCCGAATATAAACCTTCCCCGTGGCATGAGAACCCGGTGAACTTCCTGCAGCACTAAAGTTAAATCAGGGATATGTTCCAAGACACAGTTAGCGATAACTGTCCTAAAATAATTAGATCTAACAGGAAAATTGCCTTGGCCGGCTATAATTAGATTGCGATAGACCCCGTTTTTTCTGGCCTCAAAAACTGCTCCTGGATCTGGATCAAGCCCTACAAAAAGTTGGTCGGAAAAAGCCGTTGAGGCAAAATAGCCGTCACCGCAGCCGAGATCGAGCACCGGTTCGTCAAGAAGACCTACCTTTTCAAATAGACGGCATTCCATGCCTCTGACAAGAGCAAGAAATGCAGGTCTTTTTCTCAGATATCTTTCAAGATAGTCTCTCCGGTGTGTCAATGAAAATACCGCTATCATAGGATGTTATTATTGCTCAGAACCATGATAATCCTTACGCAGGGCATAAATTGCCCATCTACCTTGGCCTGTTTCCTTTGAATAAATCCCGTTCCAGGAAGATATTGCATGGGGATCAAATGATTGAAGCTCTAATTCGCCAATGACAACCCATTTGACACCATATTTTTTAAGAAGTTTTTTTCGTACTGCAACATCATCGGTTGCATAGATTTCTCTGGCCTCTCCTGCCCTTACGCTGATACTGGACGCACCATTCCGCCAGAGCATTTCATGCTGCTCCCATCCTAAAATAGTGGAACATCCTGTCAGGGCGGAAATCCTTCCTGCCCAAGAATAGGACGGTCCCGGTATTTCTAGGCACACATCTCCTGGTCGTACCACGGAATCAAGCCAGGCAACCAGCTCCATGTCTTCAGGATATTCTTCCCTTAAAGAAGCGAAGCTGTCCAGTGTTGGGGCCCCGTGCCCAATGGCTATTCTTTCACCAACAGCAAAAACAGGATACAAGAAGATGGTCATCAAACAGAACGACATAACCACAGGTCCGCTCATGGGACGGACCAGCCGAAACGAGGCATTAAGTCTCATCGAGGCATAAGCGGCGGCGCACATCAACAGCGGCCAGGCTGCATAATGCATTTTGAAAACAGTATTCAGGCGTTCAGCAGGAGGAGGATAGCTGTCGCTTAAATAAATGCATTCCGTGATTGCCAACACCATTAGTCCGCAAACGGCCATGGCATACCAGACCTTCTCCTCATCCTTTTTCTCTGTCAACCATAAGGACACTGCAAGGGTCGTCGCAATGCAGGCGGCCAGGGAGTGCAACGCAAAAAGTAAGGGGCATAAAAAATAATACCATCGCTTTGTAATCAGTCTCAAGATGTCTCTTTTGCAAAAGAGATATACGGTCAACAGGGCAAACGGCATTCCCCACATGAGGAGGAAAGGACCTATGGGACTCGTGTGCTGGGCAACCACCCAACCGATTTTAAAAGAATGCCCCTGTACATCCCAGTGAACAGGAAAAAGGAGTGTAGAGGGCAACAGACACCACCATGGGAGTTTCGTCTCAGTCCCCAGTTTAAAAATAATAAAAATGAAGGCCAACACCGGTACGTTCCATGGATTTCCCAGGAAAGCAGTCAAAAAAAGCAGGTTCAAAACACCAATTCTGACCCATGAAGCCGGCTCCCCTTTTTTATCTCCCGCATCCGGAAACAACCACAGAAGGAAGAGAATGAACGATGGCAACAGGAGAAAATGGGCATGGAGATCTCCTACCAGAAAGCTCAAAAATGGAAATTCGGTAATGGTATGGGGAATGATTCTTGAGGGTTTCCATGGGTCAAAGATAAAATTTCCATGCTGTGTCACAAGGTCCCACAACGGAGAAATATTCCCCGCCAAAGTAACCATGCCTGCCCCAAGCAGTGCGATTGGAAAGCGTATCCTGCCTGCAAGGAAGAGACCGCATGAAGTTTGAAAAAGGGTGGCCAGAAGAAAGGAGAGCATCAGGTTGTATCCCACCTGCGGCGGAATATTGGCTATTTGGGACAGCAAGGCTGCAGACTGGTGTCCGAACCAGTAGTAATTGAGAGGTTCACCCGCAAACCAGGGGTCAGCAGGTGGAAAGGTATCGGAGCATAAAACGGACTTCATTATAGCGAAATCCATTAATTTTTCTGTTCCCAAAAGGCCTGATACATGAGACACAAGCCAAAGCCCAAGGAGGAACACCACCACAAAAGCAGCTTCAAGTCCGAATAGCAGGGATATGTTTGCTCGCAACCACCGGACCACTGTATTGCGGTATCTGATAAACCATATAAACCAGCCCAGAAAAGCCAATCCAAAGAGAAAGCCTATTGTTACCAGGGACCAAGGGTCCATACCAAAGCGGCCAATCCATCCTTGAGTGAAGGTTGCCATCATCAGGCCCAATACCTTGCAGCCTGCATAGCCCCTTTCCTGGTGCCATTTAAGACCTTGAAAACAAAAGGGAAAGGCAAGGAGGGCGAGGATGAGACTTGCGGCATAAAAGGCAAGGGTATAGATCATGTTTCAGGTCTCAACGACTGAATTTTATTCCATTGTTTCATCCTGAACCACAACAGTTCCCGTATAACTTGACCGCAAAACAGGAACAAACGCCAGCCGAGAAAGGAACTTGAGCCCGAATTT
>Ga0224507_10000154_pt1 | contig 25949 bp, 27 predicted proteins | sample SF_Jan12_sed_USG_3_FD_170159 | JGI IMG/M metagenome (GOLD analysis project Ga0224507, IMG submission 170159) | Sediment microbial communities from San Francisco Bay, California, United States - SF_Jan12_sed_USGS_13 | ecosystem: Environmental > Aquatic > Marine > Sediment | place: USA... | reverse complement strand
ACACGACTTGTACGATGATTTCATTTTTAATCATGCTAGCGAAAGCTATGCATTTTTTTGTGATTTCATTTTTAATCATGCTAGCGAAAGCTATGCATTTTTTTGTGATTTCATTTTTAATCATGCTAGCGAAAGCTATGCATTTTTTTGTGATTTCATTTTTAATCATGCTAGCGAAAGCTATACACGACTTGTACGATGATTTCATTTCTAATCTAATCTGGTATAATTTTTGAATAAAATCACGGCATGGATAAATATCTGAAGTTGTAATGAACTGATGCCCTTCAAGAATCCTGTAGAATGTTTTGCTTTCACAGGCTTGAAGTTCTGTTAAAGTGACATATGTTTCAAATTCACCTGTGGAAAGATGATGTTATGTTTTGATCTGAATGGAAATGGTGGAATGTATTTGCAGTCTGGAATATTTGCTTTAATCCTAAAGAATCCCAGCAAAGCATATTATCTTTAAACTTGACACAAAGTTATGCCATCATTTACGGTAAATACTCATAGAACAGATCCTTACAAGAACTTTAAGTTCAGAATAAAGTGGAATGGTAAATACGTTGCAGGAATCTCAAAAATTTCTCCACTAAAAAGAAGTACCGAAGTCATCGAGTACAGAGACGGAGCAAACTCAAATAACATACAAAAAATGCCTGGATTTACAAAATATGGATCTATTACATTGGAGCGTGGAGTCACACATGATACAGAATTTGAAAACTGGGCAAATCAAGTTTTCAATCTTAGTGGAGGTAAAGGCTCAGAGATGTCTTTGAAGAATTTTCGGAGAGATATTGTTCTTGAAATGTTCAATGAGGCAGGAATGTTAGTAATTTCATATCTAATTCACAGATGTTGGATTTCTGAATATGATGCATTGCCCAACCTTGATGCCAATTCCTTTGCAATTGCAATCGAGAAAATTACTCTAGAAAATGAGGGGTGGGAAAGAGACTTGTCAGTAAAAGAGCCTTCTGAATCATAATTTTTCTTCAAAATGTCTGTCAAAAGAACCACGAACAGGATAAAAATGCTAAAACCCAAAAGAAAATCAAAATTTGAGGCTAGAAATCTGAAATCAGAAAAAAAACTTCAAACAAGAATAAAAAATACAACGTTGGAGAAAAAACCTAAAATTCCACTGGGTATTCTGTCGGGTAAAAACCCTGATGTGATAATAGATTTTGAATGTGATGATGGGATACTTTTCATAATAATTGAAAACACAGGGGATGATTCTGCATATGATGTAGCAGTTAGATTCAACAAGAAAATTTTAGGAATGCAAAAAACAAAAAACATTTCTTCGCTTCAAATTTTTCAGTCCTTGAAATTTTTACCTCCGGGGAAAAAAATCAAAATACTTGTAGATTTATTTCAATTCTATTTGGCAGGAAAACAGCCATTGTTGATAAGTGCCAGTATTTTTTTTAGAAACAAGAAAAAGCAAATGTTTCAAAATTTAATACAACACGATTTGTCAATATACAAAGACATTGCAGCAATTTATCATGTTAAAAAAACTATCTGACAAATAAACAACCTGGTTACTTTATTTCAAAATATACATCTTCAGTTACAATTTCTAATGTTTCTATCACAACCTCATTACCTTTGGCATTTAGTGTAGAACCACTATATTTTGTAGGCCAACAATTTCTTAATTTCCATGTTGCAAATGGCTCTTTTTCTTCATTTAGAATATTAACTGTGATGTCTCTTCTTTCAATGCTTCCTTGTTTTATTTGCTTGAACCAATCATATAGTTCTGATGACTTTATCAGACCACGTTTTAGAATCAGATTTGTGTATTTTGTACGTCCGGGGATTTTTCTTACATTTGATAAAACATCCGAACCATCCCTGTACTCTATGACTTCAATTTCCGATTCTGGAAGAATAACTTCTTGAAAAGCAGTGGTTTCGCCTCCAAAATTTACAGTAAACTGAAAATTAGTTGTCGGGCTATTCTCAGAACCAACCATAGTTCAGTTATGTTAAGGTATTAAATAAATCTAGAATAGTTAGAAATCAACACGACAAATTCTATGGTGTCCTTTTTGAAACTCGTTATGTTCCAAAAACATAAGATCAAAGATCAAATACTATTTCCACGCACTAAATAATATGAGAAGATTCTGGGACAATACAAGAGAAGAAGAGAACTCTGAAGAAGAAACAAGAACAATTGACGGGAATTTAGAGTGTGAAGAGCAAATAATCGATGACATTGAAAGATTTGGCAGAGTTAGACCAAGTTTGATGCAAAGTTTACGAAAAGAATTTGGAAATGATATGGCAAACAGAGCACTGTGGCGTGTAAGAAAGAGAAAGACTAATGGCTATCTTCAAGAAAACTCTTGGAATTCCCACAGCAATAGTCTGCAAGAGATTTCGCGGTCAGTTTTGCAATCGTTATCTCCTGACACATCGAAAGAGAATTAGAATTTCTGCCATGCTTGAAATGGTATGGCCTTTCCTTTTGGAATAGTCTTTCAAGTTTTTCCAAAAAGTTCTGCTTTAGTTTGTATTCAATTGCTATCTGTCAATTCTTAGCACATGCATAGTCCTTGAGCCTAATTCTGTGCTTTTTGTCCGTAGCATTTGCCATCTGCCTATTGCCTAAATTACCAATACCACGTTTTTCCCACTTTCCATTAAATCGACAGATTCCATTCTGCAAGATATAAACATCATTTCCAGAGTTTTCATATTCAAAACCTCCAAGTTTGGTAGAATTCATGCCTAGTTTCTACGTGCTGATGATGGAATCAGGGGCAAAAGATACTGCATTAAGAAATATTCTAAATATGCATAATGCTATTAAATTTTTAAAAAAATTTTCTCATGAATTTTAGGAGTTTTCCCTTCTGACAGATTCTTTTTGATATGCCACAACGTATATTTGTTAATTCCTATCTTTTTTCTTTCTTCTGGCGTCATACTAAAAATTTTCTCTCTTAATTCTATATCATCACTTCTGTTTGATTTCATCTTAGGAATAACAAAATCAAATTCTTTCTTTTTCTCCAGAATAAAATTAGCCCATTGTTGTAAATTATCTGAAAGTATAATTTGATATTAATGCTGTTTATTATTTTTAGCAGTTCTTGTAGTCCTCTTTGTAATCCTTTCTGAGTTTATTTTAGGTGACTAGGAGTGATTATTCCCTTGATGGAGTTTAACATGTTTCCTGCCATCATTGTTGCTCCGACAAACGGTACTTGTTGTTGCTTCCACTGTCGTGCAAATTGTTGTGTTGCTTGTTTGCCTACTATTTTTTCCAATTGCGCAATAATATCGTCTTGATCCATGTATAGCTTTTGCACTAGTGATACTAGTGCTGCAGCTAGTGCTACCCAGTTCTCTTGTATTGCAGCATTGTAAATGTTGGATGCATCATATGCGTATCTCTTCTTTACTATGTGTGTTAATATTTCAGAAATCTGTGGGTTTCCGCCCATCGTTGCTACCATCCCTGAAATTGCTTTGATAATAACTACTGTATTATCTGTATCTGTTCTTGTAAACATCATTGATGCATTATTAATTACATTTCGTGAACTAGTATTTGGTGGACTAAATCGTGGTTGTGGATTCTTGGCAGATTCACAAGCCCTCAAAGCAGACGCACTTGATTTTCTAGGTGACGGGTCAATCACGTTCTTGGGTTTGCTTGCAATAGGTTGGGGTCTTAAATTGCGAGCTCGTTCAGCACTTCTCCAAGGGATATTTCTTGGTGCAATGGGGATAGCCATACTAGCTAACACGATATATCGCACACAAGTTCTGCATACGCCAGAAGCTGGATTAATGGGAGGTCTTGGCTTTGTCGCGCTTTTGATAAATGCTATTGCAGTAATAATACTAATTTCACATCGAAAAGGCGATGCCAATGTACGTGCGGTATGGCTCTTTAGCCGCAATGATGCACTTGGCAATATTTTGGTGGTAATTGCCGCAGGCTTCGTCTTTTGGACAGACACGTCATGGCCTGACCTCATAGCAGCTGGATTGATTGCAAGTCTCTTTCTTCAATCATCTTGGTCAATTATTAAAGATGCTCGAAATGATCTAAAAAAATCCGAGTCGCCATAGCATGAGTCATACTTGCATCTTTTTAGAATCAGTTGTGAAAATGGGTATGTACTTTAAATTTGTCAAAAACAGTATTCAAAACACATGAAAAATACGATATTTTCAGGAATCCTAATTATCGCTATCCTTACAATTTCAATTTCATTATTTTCTGAACAAATCATGGCTCAAACCATGATGACTCCAAGACAGCAGATGATGATGGGAACAAATCCCAATCAAATCACATGTGCTGATGGCAAAGTTCTCATGATGAATAATATGGGAATGCCTGCATGTGTTAGTCCTTCCACTTATTGGAAATTGGCAGACAGGGCTTGGGGAAATTTCGATACTGAACTTTTAGCAAAAAATCAAAACCAATTGCATGGAGTGATGGGTGCAATGATAAACAATCCGCAGATGTCTCAGCACATGCATGATTGGATGAGAGATAACCCACAACACATGCGGACAATGATGGATACCTGGATGCCGCAAATGACACAAAACAATCAATGGATGATGAACATGATGGGACCTATGATGAATGATCCTGAACTAAGCCAACAAATGATGAACCACATGATGATGAATCCACAAATGATGCAGAATATGCAATCCAATAAACAGTGGATGGGAATGATGCATGGAGACCCAATGATGGGCAGTGGAATGTATCACGGAATGATGATGAATGGGACAATGAATTGTCCCTGGTGTCCGTTCATGCAAGAATCCGTGAATCAAAGCATGATGGGATCAGGATGTGCATGGTGTCAGGGTAACATGGGCCATGGAATGATGAATCAAGGAATGATGATGGGGCAACACATGCAAAGTTCAACAATGCAAAAAGATCAAACTACAAGTCCTGGATGGATGATGCAAAACCCTCAGCACATGCAAGATATGATGAACCACATGATGAATGACCCTCAGTCAATGCAGACAATGCATGGAATGATGATGCAAAACCCTCAGCACATGCATGGAATGATGAATAACATGATGGAACCTATGATGAACCACATGATGAGTGACCTGCAAATGCAACAGCAAATGATGAACCACATGATGAACCATCCGCAAATGATGCAGCAATGGATGCAAAATCAGCAATTTTTGAATAGTCTAAATGATGATGCAGATGATAAAAAAACTGAAACAAATGAAACTATTGTAAATTCACAAAATACTCAGGTATCAATCGCTCTGGGTTCTGCTTCTCCTGGATGTGAGAAAACAAATGAATGCTATCTTCCATATTCTGTGTCAATGAAGGAGCATTCCAGTGTCACATGGACTAATGATGATATGGCTGTCCATACTGCTACAAGCGGAATACCTTCAGAGGGTCCGAACGGAATCTTTGACAGTGGATTGATTTCTCCAGGAAAAACTTTCACAAATCAGTTTGATGAGGAAGGTACGTTTGACTATTACTGCATAGCTCATCCTTGGATGACTGGAAAAGTTATAGTTAATTGATTAGTTTTTGAACCAACGTTGGAATTTCTTATTTTTAGAATGGATGTTTTACAAAAGTATACTCTGCAGATGCCTTTGGAAACAACGGAATAAGTTCAGCATAGCTTAGTCCTGCAAACATTGCAACTATTATTCCAAGCAAAAGGAAATCCATACGGAATTGCCTGCAAATGCCGTAGCCTCTCCAATTAGTACATAGATACCTGCACCAAGTATCAACCCAACACCATACATGGCAAGATGAAAAAGTCCCAGTGGCGCTTTAATTAAGGCATGGTGTTTTGATAGAATTATAAAATCAGAATTGGACAGTGTGCATTTCTAAACACATTTTCAATCGTGCTTTGATAGTGTTGCTTTTCATATCTGGAGGAGATTTTTGTCTTTGTCATTATTATCAGATCAACATCATGCTGTTTTGCAAATTCAAGTATTTTTACAGATGCCATTCCATTTTTGACAATTTTAGAACTGAATGGGATGTCCTGTTTTTTGGCAAGTTTTTCTAGATCTAGATGCTGTTTTTCTATTAGTTTGTGTTCTTTTTCAAATTCTTGTTTGCTTGTTTTTGTTTTGAAGAATCCAAATGCTGGTCGTTCTTCTAAGCACGTTAGAATGGTAATCTTTGCATTAATCTCATCTGAAGCATTATAGTTTCTTGAATTTGATTTGTTCTTTCTTCCTGTGAAATTAAACTCTGGATTTAGTTGATTGAAAATTCTAGTTAGGTTATCATGATAGATTTCTGTTATTCTTCTCTCGTTGTTTTTAATGAGTTCACCTAATTTGTCTTCCTTAGTATGTAGCTTAATCCGATTCTAGATCCTTTTTGTGGGTGGTTTTCAATATTCAAAAAGCTAATGCCGATCTCTTGCGGAAGTCTGGGTATTCTTAGATTGAAAATTTTATAGATGCTGTCTAAGACTTGAATTGTACTTGCGCCAGAATTTATGCTGTTTTGCAGATCTTCAATTGAAAATCTGCTGCTTTGAGTCAGGGACCAGTTAGTTACCCATTTCCCTACAACAAAGTCCGATCTAATCATTCTCAGCTCATCATGAAATGGCGTAAAGTCATCAAATCTAAACAAATCCTCATTTGCAGAAACTTCGGAATACCCTTGTAACATATTTGAAAAGTTGTAATGCATTTGGTATTCTTCACTTCCATCATAATCAAAGTCAAAGACTTGACTCCTTGGGGTTACGAATGAATCTGAAACAAGCATCCCTTCCCACTTGCCAATCATTTCATCTTTTGTAGGGGTGTGGCTATACTCATCATTGTAAAATAATGTCGCAAGATCCTCCTCGCTCATAAAATTAATGTGATATATCTTTGACATGCTGAAATCAAACATCAGCTGACCACGTCCGTATTTTCCCATGAATGCCTTTCCAAGGATGTTGTTCTCATCTACCATCTTTAAAATGTCATATGCCTGATTGAATGGTGCATCTTCATATTCCAGATGGATTATTTTCCCATGTCCTGCAAGAACCTTTTCCTTTGCAAGACTTTTTGCAAATACTGGAACGTTAAACGGTTTTGTAACGCCGCTAAACGATTCAGAGGTTAGTTTTCTGAATCTCTTATAAAATCCGCCAAATGCTCGCAGTCCAGTTGTCATGACATCCGCGTTTCTTCCATAGAATCCCTTCCAGTAGAGGTTGTTGGAAATCTTTAGCGTGTTTTTATCAAACTGCCAATTTTTCCCTGGAATGATTTCATTTGATTCCGAATTCTCTAATTTTTCAAACAGCTCTGGTCTGTGTTCTGTAACTGCAAACATCTCTCCCAAGGTTTCAGTCAAGCAGTTTTCAGGTTGAGACAAATCACAGGTGTTTCCAAGTGAGTCTGTAACTGTGACATCTGATGGCCAGCTTGCAATTATCTTATCTGCAGTTAATGCACCCAATGCCATTACTGTTAATTGAGGATTCACTCCTAGTGACGTTGGAAAAACACTTGCATCAGAACAATATAGATTCTTAAATCCAAATACTTTGCAATTCGAATCCACCACTGCCTTTTCTGGATCATCTCCCATCCTATTTCCTCCTTGAGGATGGGCTGAACCCACTCTCAGACCGTCAGGATTGTCTCTTACTGCCTTCTCTAGTTTTGGAATTTCTTGTGCACTTCGAATCTCTGTAACGTCACTGTGTGATCCTATTACATAATCTGCGCCAATCTCAAACCACATTCTTGCAAGGATTCCCATGCCTCTGACCATATCATCAATTGTATCCTTTGACATCTCATATTCTACTTTTGGATTATCTCCAAATGTTTTGACAATTTTGCCTACGGAATCATCTCTTGTCATTATTCCTGCTAGTGCGTAGTTGTTAAATTCGGACATTAATCTTGCATGATCAAGACCAAAGCCTGGTATGGCCAGTGCCATTTGAAATATTGGCAAGAATATGCTTTCGATTAAAAATCCCCCACTCTTCACATTGTTTGTAACGCCAAATTGATGGCACGTGTATGACATTGGAATTCCTCTGCTCCCATAAATTTTTTCATTAAAGTGGCCCATCACAAATGGAGCCGGATGCAGTGCCAGGCCATGGCCAATATTCTTGTTTGCAACACTTGATTTATGTAAAATATTCGAGGATGCAATTGCGCCTGCGCTAATCACAATTATTTTGGCATTGACTCTTATACGATATTTCTCGTTTCCTGTGTTGTCAATAAAAGATCCTTCAACACCAGTTGCTATTCCATCTTTATGAATGACTTTTTTCACATTGCAATCACAATATGCCGTAAAGTTATTGCTGCTATGAAGCGCATCGTGGATATATGTAACCAGCATACTTTGCTTTGTGTCATAATGACACCCCAGATGGCAAAAACCACACTGTACACATGATTGAAGTGCTGGGTCAGTCCATGACGGACCACAATTTCTATCATTTGCCCGGTGTTCGGTAATTGGTTCCCCCTTGACTTGTATGACGGAGCAGGCTTTTTGCAGTCTTTTTGCATTTTCATTTAGCTCATCATCAGTTACTTTTGTAACGTTGATTCTCGAGGATACCTCGTCAGTTGCATAATCCCATTCTTCTTTTGTAATGTTTACGCCTAGATCGTTCCATTGTTTAATGACAATTTCTGGAATTCTAAAACATACCGCATCATTGATTACAGTTGAACCGCCAAGACAGGAACCCTGTGCTATCGCTATCTTGAGATTCGATGTAAAGTTAGCTCCGCTGTTTTTCCATAATAGTGAGATCATGTCATTTTCTTGTTGGTTCATCGATTCACCATCATAATACCCTCCTTTTTCCAAAAGTACTACCGATTTTCCAGCGGCAACAAGTTTTTCAGCAATAATTGCACCAGCTGCACCAGATCCAATTACGCAAACATCCACATTCCGTACTATGTCTTCTTGAATTACTTTGTAGGATTCTGCTCGTTTTTCAAATTCGCCAATTCCAAAAATAGTGTTTACCATCAGCTTTCATTCCATGCCAGTTTGTGAGTATGTGAATTGCGCCATGGATAACGTTCCACTTGTGGTCCGTCATACCCAATTAGGTTCCATTTGATCTCATTTGTATAAAGTAGCCATGCATTAAGACTCTGCATTAGCAATCTTGAAGAATTTGCAATGCTGTCTGTCAAATCTATGCTATCTGCAATATTTGCAAAAGATGCTATTCTTTTGGCATTTGCAGCATCGTAGGGACTATCTATAAAATTTTTCTTTTGTGTGATGGTAATATCAAAGGCAAGGTTCTCAGAATCATTTGGATTTGAAGGGCTTTTGGTATTTGTTTTATGAACTATTTTTCCAGACTCATCTCTTATAATTAGAAATAATTCTGGCTTACCTTCGAACCAGTTATCCCTATAGAGATCACTTTCAAAGATAATTTGGAATTTTCCAGATTTATCTGTCCACGAGGATCCTAAAAGATCATCAACTCTGTCATCAAACCACTGCTGATCATTGTCTAAAAGTTCAACACAAAATTTTGATTGTTGAATATTTTGAATACTGCCCTTGACAGTGTAACTCGTCACAAGTGTTTTAGCTGTGCATGATTATTAAGAATTTATATCCAATTTTTCATATAAACCGAAAATATGCGATGAGGTAAAAGAGCAAAAAGATGTTATCTGTTTTGGAAAAGTCAATAAGAAATTTGTAGATGCAAGAATTTCACTGTATGAGTAACTACTCTGGTTTAATTTTGATTCTAATGCGACATAACAATGATTCGATAATTAGAAGATATTTTTACAACACAGTTGCAAAAATATTATGCTGCATTCAGTGCAAGCAAAACCCTGTTGATTGCATCATCTATCTCAGCAGTATCTGCAGTCAACAATTTTGCTTGCTTGTATTTTATCAGTGCGTCTGCAAGCTGTCCTTCATGTCTATCCACATTGCCAAGACCAAACCATGTATCATATGATTCACTTATTCCATGAGCTGAAGCATAGTATGCCTTTGCATCATCAAACCCATTTTGCTCATCCAAAGACAATCTATAAAGTGCATTGGCTTTTATAATTAGAGCATTAACATAGTTATCTACGTGGATATCCGGATCATGTTCATAGTCATTTATCACTTTTGAAGACCAAGAAATGGACTTGCTATATTCTCCAAGAACATGATAATCCTCTGCAAGGGATATCTTTCCCCATACAGAATTTGATAAAAGCGGAGTACTGTGAATTGCAATTGCACATTTAGTGAATGCAATGTTTAGTCTGTCATCGTCCCTGATCAAATTGCCTAGAGTTGAAAGAGCCTGAAGATCATTTATGTTAAAATATTTCAACACTATGGTGGCATGTTTTTTTGCAGACTCATAATCCTTCTTTTCATAATTGGTATCCATGAGGCTGATGTGGTATTTTTTTAGCTCAGATATTTTATTTGGGCTGAAATTTGGCAACTCCAGCAAATATGGATACTCTGAAGTTAGATTCTTCGTTGACCCAGAATGTCGTGAGACGCAGTCGGCAGCTTCATCTTCAAGTACATCGTTTGGCCCTTTAATCAAAAGAGTGGTTCTGATTACTTCTTTTCCTCCCAGTGAGTTTTCAGTAAAACAATCGAAAGTATATTCTAAATCATAGATGATCGAATCTACATTACAATCGTAATTTACTATGCTGGACTTGCTATCTGAAGAAAAAACGTTTGTGACCATTAATGAGGTACCGTGTAAATCTGCTGGTAATTGTGCAGGGAACAAACGGAATTCTACTAATGGATCAGAATAATATGCATCAATAAATGTGATACCTCCGCCTGTTGCAACAATGGTTGATACTACAATGGCAGTAAGAACTGTTTTTGATGTCATTACACCGCTGCCGGATGTGTTTGCCGAAGACACAGTGACAGATGCTGCTTGAGATAAAGGTGAGGCTGAACCTATTGCGGTTGTCGCATATGCACTTATCATATTTGCAAATCCATTTTGAAGAACTGCAATCAGACCAACACCGATACCGACACCGGGAAGAGGAGAAATCCAATTTACCCGTTTTTCACTAGATTTAGTTTTTGTGGTGAGACGACTCCATTTTTTAACTGATTCATTTTCAGTAATTATCCATTCAAAATGCTGTGTTGATTTACCATCTAATGATTCTATGGTTCCCTTTATGGATGAATATTTGATGGCTTCTGTTATCCTTGCTACGTATTCAATTCCGTCTAATTCTAATTGCTTGATGTTTGCTGTTTCATTTTTGTGGATTATGTGTATGGTTGGAAACCACTGTTTGGCTTTCTCACTGTCGTACAATGACTCAAAAATAATTTTTGTAGTTGCACGCAAATCATAAATCTTGAATGATTCATTGTCACTCAAAAATCAGACCACGTTTTCTAAAAATTCTACAAAGGCGTAGGTATTCTTACTCAATTCTTTAATTTCATTTTCATATTTGCTTGAAAACACTATTCCACGCCGAATGATTGCTTGTCGTACTTTTGAATTTGAGAGTATTTCAAAAATATGATTACATTTTTTGCTATTGCATTCATCGCAAGTTATTTCGTTTTCAGCTATTGCAAATGAATATGTTTTATCAGGAGATTTTGTTTTAAAATAAAAATAAAATTTCTCAACAGTGTTTTGTTTCTTTTTGGTTTGTTTTCTGATGCGAGGTTTATTCCAATAGGGAGTTCTGCATTGGACGTTGGCACAAGTATTTGGTGTATTCATTTTGCCCACCCACTTATAATTACATCTGTTACAAGTGTTGATTTTAAGCTGTTGCACAGTAATATGATGATTTTCTGCTATTAAAATTTATAATTAATCGCTAAGCTAGTGTGTATTATAAACATTGATTGTAGATTACACATAATGTATATATACATTAGTAGGGATGTACAAATGGTGAAACTATGATGACAAACAAGCTAATTCTCAGATCTGGAATGGAACATCAAGTGTTTCAATCCGATCCTTTCGCAAGCCAAAAACAATTTCATTCCAACCCGTTTCCTCAAAATGAGTTATCATATTTTGTAAAAGTGAGTTTTTCACCAATGATCGTAGCAAAGATAGGGGGATGTAAATTAGGTTGTGCTCGATAATTGGATGCCTGTATAATCAAAACACTGTAGATGTTGCAGATGTGATCGTAGAATCTATGGGAAAGATGGAATATAGGGGATATGACAGTGTAGGGATAGCGACAATTAATGATCAAAAAATTACTCTAAAAAAAGGAATAGGAAAAGTCTCGGTTGTAAACAAAAAGCTGTCATTGGACAATCTCAAAGGAGATGTTGGAATAGGCCATACAAGATGGGCCACTCATGGGAGTGTTACATCCGTAAACGCACATCCACATGTCTGTGCACAATCTGAAATCGCGGTGGTACATAACGGGATTATCGAAAACCATCTGGATCTAAAAAAACAACTCAAGCTAAAGGGTGTCATTTTCAAGTCTGACACCGACACAGAAGTCATACCAAACTTATTGTCTTCATTCATTAATCAAGAAGCAGAAATAAAAAGCGCAGTAGTCAAAACAGTTTCAAAATTAATTGGGCAGTATTCTTTTATCGCAATGCTGAGAAATGAAACCTTGGTTGGAGTTAAGGATCATGAACCGCTAATTTTAGGTATTGGTCCCACAGGTTATTTCCTTTCAAGTGATGTGTTGGGATTTGCAAAGCATGTGGACAAGGTAATTTATCTTGATGATGGACAATTTATCGTTCTCAATCATAATGGTTACAAAATATATGACTTTCAAGGCAACCTACTCAATCTTACCCCGACAAAGTTATCCAGAAAGTTTGAAAATATTGAAAAAGGTGATTATGATCACTTCACAATGAAAGAAATACAGGAACAAACATCTTCAATTTTAGAATCCGGAAATGAATTCCTGGATGAATTTGCAACATTCGCTGAAATTTTGAAAAACTCAAACCGTGTTTACATTACAGGCAGTGGTACCAGTTACAATTGTGGACTGGTAGGAAAGTATCTCTTTCCAAAAGTTGTGGGAAAAAGCATCGAACCCATCATGTCCAGTGAAATGAAATCCTTTGAGGATTGCTTTGATGACAAGTCTGCACTCATTGCGATTTCTCAAAGTGGGGAAAGTGCGGATGTACTAAATTCAGTCGCTTTTGCCAAAGAAAAAGGTGCCAAAATACTGTCAATTGTAAATACTACGACTTCATCCTTGGTAAAAATGTCTGATTCTTTTATTGGATTAAACTGTGGGTACGAGGTAGGAGTAGCTGCAACAAAAAGCTTCACATCTCAATTGATCATACTCTATCGCATACTGGAAAAATTTGATCCTACGCTAAATGTTTCTCACAGACTCGATTTGGTATCCGAGGCAATAGCCAAAATACTAGACAACAAAAAATTAATTCTAGAAATTTCTCAAAAACTAAAAAACATTGAAAATCTGTATATTTTAGGCAGAGGCATACACTATCCTATTGCCAAAGAAGGAGCGTTAAAAATTAAAGAATTGTCATATATTCATGCCGAAGGAGTTCCTACAGGAGAGCTAAAACATGGTCCACTGGCATTAATTGATGAATCCACATATGTCATTTTAATAAATCCCACAGATGACAGTTCAACGCATTCAGATAACATTTCAAATGCCAGTGAAATTAAATCCAGGGGGGCAAAAATTATCGGTATATCCAATGAAAATAATCCAATTTATGATTATTGGATTCCTTTACCTAATATTTCCAAAATATTTTATCCAATAATTGAAACAATTCCTTTTCAATTAATGGCATATTATCTTTCAATTGAAAGGGGGAATGATCCTGACTATCCTCGCAATTTGGCAAAATGCGTTACTGTAAAATAGAAAAACAAACTAAATTGCTTATTTTAAAATTATGAAATAAATCAAATCTACAAAATATTTAAACTCATTGTGTTAATCCAAAAATGTGAAGATTATTCTTAAAAGATTGGACTTGTTTTGTATTTATCCTCATGCCAAAATTTGACTCATCCTTTAAAATTATCACTTATCGATCATTGATCAATACAAATTACCTGACTTACAAAATCAACGAATCATTCGTTTTACTTTTTTGTAAATTTTCAATTTACATATCATGAGCAATCAAAACAATCAAAACAATCAAAACAATCAAAACAAACCAAGCAACTGGGAAGAAATGCAAGGGCTTTCCTGGTTCTTTTGTGAATACGAAATGTTGTGATTTTTTTCAAACCGTCATTTTTCACTTATAAAACATAGGAAGAACTTATGAACACAGAATTTCACATCCAATCTAGATGTGATGTGTTGTGATTTTTTTGAATTATGGGAATTATTTCTTTTTTCTAAAATAGGATCTCATTGAAAGGTCTATCTGCTTCTCGTTATCTTTGTAACCTGGTTTTGTATTTGATGGGTATTTTTTTGTAATATTTGGTATTCTTGGACCGAGATTATGCAAAAACTAACAAATAATGATAATGTAAAAATTTGAAGGCAGCATACATTTTTTATATCTGCTTAACTAATTCCGTATCTTTCCTATATTTACTGATGCACATAAATTTGATTATACATTTTCTAAATTAGAAATTGATTGGAATACTTCATGGATATTTGTTGGAAGGCTCAGGAAGCAATATTTGGACCAGATCTATTGTAAGATCCTTGTGTAAAAATGGAGAGACAGTTCATCTTGTATGTCAAGAAAACCATCCCGAAAATTATGATTTCATATCAGAATGTCATCATTATTATTCAGATGACGGTTCAGTTGAAACAAAGTTAAAACGAGATGTTCCATACAAGGGCAAATGCATTATGCATAAACCACAGTTAGGCAACACATTACCAGTCTATGTATGGGACAAATATGAAGAATTCTCCAATGCTATTCCGATGACCGAGTTACCAAATTCTACAATTGAGGATTATCTTGAACGAAATACAAAAACCCTGTTAAAAATAATAAAGAATTACGGACTGACATCATTACATGTTAATCATGCAGTGCTACTATCTGTGGTGGCCCAAAGAGTCAACAAAATCACTTCCATTCCTTATGCTATAATGCCACATGGCAGTGCAATTGAGTATGCTGTAAAAAGAGATAAACGATTCTTAGATCTTGCCAAAAAACCATTTGAATCTGCAAAAAAAATTTTTGTCGTTAGCAAAGAGATGGAACATAGAATATTGTCTATTTTTCAATCCGTCCCCAATATCAACCAGAAGATGACACACTTGAATTTGGGTGTAGATACAAGTATTTTCAAACCCGTCTCTCCTGAGTTACGTCATCAAAATATTGAAAAACTATCTCAAAAATTGAAAGATACGCCTAGGGGCAAACATGATGAACAGTCAAAAAATTTAAGAAAAAGCCTCAACTCCACTTTACAATCAAATGAATTAAGTAAACTAATCTCTTCAACCACTGATTATCAAATGAAACATCCTGATGTTGATGTTGAAGCCAAACTAGAGAAAATTAATTGGACTCATGATAAAGTAATTTTGTTTGTAGGGCGCTTGATAACAAGCAAGGGAATCCAATCAGTCATTGCGACTTTGCCGTTGGTATTTCATCTGCATCCAGATGCAAAACTGGTAATCGTAGGTCATGGTCCATTACGTGAAATAATGGAGATCTTTTTGTGGGCACTGGAAAATAACGAAAGAGAATTAGTTGAGAAAATTATCACATGGGGAAAATCTCTTGAGGGAAATTTGGATAACAAATCTCCCTTTGAAGAGGTTTTATCACTCTTCAATCAATTGGAAAAAAATAATGAATTGGATTCCTATTATGAAAAAGCTCACAAACATATTAGATCAGACAAGGTAATCTTTACAGGCTATCTAGGTCACGAAGAGTTGCGTTATCTTTATCCTTGCTGTGATGTGGCAATCTTTCCCTCAGTGGTGATGGAAGCTGGACCTCTGGTATTTTTAGAGGCACTGGCATCAGGTTGTTTTCCATTGGGGACTTATTTTGGAGGAATGGCTGTAAATATTGACTCAATTTCTGACAGATTGCCAAAAGAAATATCCGATTTGATGAAAATAGGCGTAAAAAATGATGTGATGTTATTTGATATTGTCAAAAAAATTAACGGTGCTCTTTTACTTGATGGAAAATATCGATCTGCATTAAGCAAAACTGCCAAAGAATTGTATGATTGGAGCAGTGTAGGTGAAAAGATCTCATCAGAACTTAATTCAATGAACCGATAGTTTTCTTTATGCATGATCTTGTATCTGATTATGAATCCCATTCTCTAAAATCTTATTTTGTATTCCTTTCTGACATTCTTCATAATGCTTTTCATTGTGTCAAAAATTATGGTCACACGGACCGTTCTATCTCTACCCGGGTATAACGCACATGAAATATAGTTGGAGACAAAGATTTTGCTCTAAGTATTGAATCAAGATTGAAATTTATGAAGACATGGTTAAATTATTTTAAAATTACAAATACGGTATGATAAAGTCAATTTCTAAAATACTTGAGAGATTAGAAGAACTGTCAACGCTGGAAAAATTAAGACAAATCGATGTTGCCCCTGAAGACAGAATGCTTGCAATTACAAAAGAAACAGGCGAATTACTAAACATGATTTTACGTCTAAAAAATGCAAAAAATATGCTTGAAGTTGGGACGTCAACAGGATATTCCACCATATGGTGTGCAGAGGCTATCTGTGAGCAATCAGGGAAAATCATCACAATTGAGCAAAATCCAAATAAGATCAAAAGAGCCAAGGAGAATTTTCAAAAAGCTGGAATTGCAGATACAATTATCGTAAAAGAGGGATTGGCAATGCAAATACTGAGAGACTTAAATTTACAAAAAGAATACAGAGATTTTTTTGATTTTGTCCTAATTGATGCCGACAAGGAAAATGTTATCGAATACTTTGATTTGATTTTGCCAATGGTATCTCCTGGGGGGGTGATAATTACGGACAATATGCTGTACCCTGAAAAATATGCACAAGATATGGGAAAATTTTCAGATTATCTTAAGGAAAATCCAAAACTTCGAACTATAACAACACCTATTGGGAATGGAGAAGAAATTACAATAAAATTGAAATAATGATTTTTGTATTTACATGATTTTTATCACAGTTAAATTCTTACTAGTTCTTTTTGATCATAAGTAAATAGATTCTGATAGATAATTATAGATTATAATCAAATTTCAAAAATGGAATTTTAATAGTTTAGTCTCTATTGTGGATTTGAACCAAATTGATAATCGTTCTCTAAGAATTTGTTTAAAATCATTTCTAATGCAATGGATATCTTTAAGTTTCAAAGGTTGCCCAAATATTCAACTGTTGCCTGTTGTCTATGCGCAAAGATTTTTTCAAGTTTATCTAGAGCATACCATTCAAACATTTTTCCAATAAATCCATGCCGTAGTTCAAATTTGATCTCATCTGTTACCCTTGTCTGATTTTCGTCTATTTTATGAAAAACATGGGTGTGCCTCCAGCTTTTGAACAATGCATTACTCATTTCATCTACATACGTGTATGGCTTGCAGTCTGTAATTTTGGTTTTCCAAGTTATGCGAGTCAGTATCTTACTTGAAAAATAAGCAGTTTGCCCTAGAGTTATTTTGTTACTGCTTGATTCTATTATCTTGAAATCCAATCTTTTGGGAGTAATTACTTGTAAATGCTGTAAATCTGTATAGAAATTCCATACCTTGTCAATGGAAGCATCTGCAAGAAAAGAATGATGAAAGATTTTCAACTATGTTGAAATCTCACACTTGTAATATATCTCCTAAAACAATGTCTTGGGATCTTTATATTGATATCAAATATGAAAATATATCCGACAGACACAGAAAATCCATTTCTTGGATATCTGGTGTTTTGTAAAATTTAATCCAAAGTTTTTTACCACTATTTGTAAAAAAACTATTTTTTATTAGTATGATTGAATTTAAAATAAATAACTGACTTCATAACTCACGTGCCGAATGGAGCAGTCACAATAGATGATATGATCATGACTAAAATTATTAGACCAAATGCCTTTGCAGTTCCAAACCCGTTTACTGTTTTCACTGCCTTTACTGACACAACAAAAATCCAGACTACAAATGCAATTGTAACAGTGACAAACAGTCCCACATATCCTAACATGGGCCCAATCAGGGATAGGATCTGCTCTTCGTCTTCATCTAGTTCTATTAACAACGATGAATCTATTGATGCTATAGAGTCCATCATCAAAAATAACAGTATTGAAAGAATTACCGACATTGGAATTAATGGAACGTGCGTATGAAAAATTACAGAAAATACTTTCTTCCAGTTTGTGTTACCTCCAATCTTTTTTCCAATGAAGTAAAATAATACGGCAGAAAATAACCCATTCAACGTGTTAATTCCCACAAACAAGATCACATCTGTGTTGTCTGTTGGGAAATTGTCATCATCAACGCCTTCAAAATACAAGTCATCAATGGGAATCATTATGAATGGTACCAGCAATAATGCACCCAGAATGGAAGTAAATACCAAAAGTCCTATTGACTGTGCAAAATATTTTTCTTCATTGTCTCGTACTTGTGCAAATGCAGAATTTGGCGCAGTAATTACACGCAAAATAACATTTGGATCAAAATACAAGGTAGATGTATAGATGCACCTATGGTACATTCTTAAATTTTACGACTATTTCATCCTGATTTTTTATATTGTTGATGATGTTATTTGTTACGACATTACACAAAGAAAAAAAATGAAGATGCAAGAATTGTGTCATGAATAGGACGGCTCATTTTACAAGCGTGAGATCTCTGTCGGGAGAAATGTTCCTTAAGATGTCTTGCAGGGAACTTTCAAGAGAAACAGCCTTTTTGTCGTGTTGCATCTTCATTTATGAATAACAACAATTACTTGATAACATATTTGGTACATCCTATCTATGTACCAGTATCTAAAAGAGAATTATTTTAAAATTACAATAACAAAAATAGAAATTATTGTTGATTTTATAATTGATGCACACTCCTAACGCCAATCGTCTATGACGTATCTATCTGCAATATTATATGCATCATTATTTGGTTGATGCAAGGATACTCCTAGAAAATCAATACAAAAATTTTGGTTTAGCATTGATTGGTATGCATTATAGCGACCAGCATTAACCCCTCCTGTTAGACTGGAGATCTCTTTTTCAATGGTTAATTCTTCACATGCATTCAAAAGATTCACAAAATTACTTTGTGCATCAAAATTTGCCTTGACTGCGCCAAACTTTACGTAACATTTGTCATTTCCAGCTTCTGTATCTTTTCCACAATGGCATATTGCAAATCCTGTAATCTCTTTGTTTTTATCAAAGAGGATTACCGTTTCTCCAAAATTCATCTTATCTACCGCATTTATTTCTAATTTCAAGTCAAGACCAGGGTAAACTGTATTTGAAACTTGATTGCATCCATCAAGATACTTGTCTTGATTTTCCTTGCATTCTGAATATTTTGCCCAAGTGAATTTAGAATTTAAAATAATAGGTCTGGATTCTACCTTTTTTGACATTACTGGAATTAAAAATCTGGGATGATATCCAAACTTTCTGTACAAGTTAATGTGTTTTGGACTATTTGCAAATGTCATGGCTCCAGAATGGGTCACCTTCCATTCCTGAAAGCATTTCATTACGGGCTCCATCAGTTTACTGCCTATCTCTTTATTCCAGTACTCTGGATGAACGGTTAAGGGACCAAATATGCCAACACTTCCCCAATGAAGTCCAAAATTGGAACCTACAATCTTGCCATTTGATTCGGCTACAAATGATGCAGAAGAATCAGCGCTATAACGTGGATTAGCATATCTTGCATCTGATCGATAGTCTTCAGGATTGTCATGACCCATAAAGGTCCCAAATGCCAATCGAATTACCCTTTCTGCTTCTTGCAAATCCGCTTCTCTCATATGACGAATTATGATATCACTCATTTACTATCTGTAATTCAAATGCGTGAATAATATCTATTATTCATACTATTCATATTTGAAACAACTACAAATAGAAAAATGGAAATAATTCAATACTTCAATATACAAAAACTGATAATCTCAAATTAGATGATTATATTTACTCATAAGATTGATTTTAGAAAAAGAATCAAACTAGTTTTTTCAATATGTTAAACACACTAGCGTGTTTTTCAGGAGTAATCCACAATCTTTTGTATACCTTGAAATCCGTTTCAAGTACAATCGCTTTTTTCTTTGTAGGTCGTGTAGCATCAAAATGAAACCAATCCCTGAAATTACTTGAACCAGAAATTCGTAATTGTCCTGATGATAGCCCAATATTTTTTTCTGAAACTTTTCTAATATTTGATAGCATGACATCTTTTTTGCCCCATGGCATAATCCATGATTTGAATCGTATTTTATCTTCAAAGATTTGCATATGTTTGTCATTGTATAGGGGGGTTTTTGACATGTTTTGTTGCAAATTATTTCTAATTTAAAGATCTCATTTTCTATGAGTATAATTCATGTGAATTCATTCTTTGTCTAAAATTAAAATTTCAAGAAAATCTGATAAACTTTAGTCTTTTACATATTTGATATCAGAAGTATCTTCATTGTCTTTAATTTTTATAATTACAGTGTCTCCTAATTTATTGAAAATTCGTTGACGTTTCTCATTTGTCAATATCCATCCCAAAGCCACGTCTATTGGCAGTAAAAATGATTTTCCAACTCCTCCTATCAAAATTCCTTTTAATTCTGCTTTAGATCCGTCAATGCATACTACTTTCAAATTGAGAATTTTCTTTCCAATAGTCTGACCTGTTTTATATTCTAAGATTACCCAATACACAAAGAACAAAATGCTGGTAGGGATATACTGTGTATTTTCTGCCCATAGCCCATTTTTATCCAATTCATAGTAAATTGTTCCAAACAGGGCAAAAATTACTGCTGTTGAAATACTTGAGATGATAATAAAATCAATCAACCATGCAAGAAACCTGTCTGTCCATTTGGCAAGAATAATCTTTGAATGTATTTCAGATTTTTCATCATTCATGATTTAATCAGATGTGTCAAATTAATAAAATGTATTAATCTCTAACTAGCCTTAAAATTTATAGCCTTAATTCACAAATGGATTTAGAATTATTTTTGACATCAATAAACCCTGTTGATCTGTTTTTATGGACATTTCGTAGAAACGAAAAAGATGTTGTAAATCTTTACAATTCACTTTCACCTGTAATGCAATTGGCAACCGGCGGCTACATGCTTAATTTCGGTTACTGGTCTTCAAAACACACAGATCCAATTTCCGCACAAAATAACTTATGCATGATCTTTGCAAATTTGGCAGATCTGGCTTCTGCTAAACATGCAGTTGATGTAGGTAGTGGTTTATCTGCACCCTCTAAATTGTGGAGAGATGCTTTTCCAGATCTTCATTTGTATGATGTGAATATCAATTTTAATCAACTATCATTTTCAGGAAATCAAAAAAATATAGAATTTATCAATTCAACTTCTACGAAACTTCCGTTTGCAGATGATTCCGTTGACCGTGTCTTAGCGTTGGAATCTGCACAACACTTCAAACCGTTGGCTAATTTCATTTCTGAATCAAAAAGAATCTTGACAAAATCTGGGTTACTTGTAATGGCTGTACCTGTTACTACTGGAAATTCTTCTTTTGGAAAACTGGGCCTTTTGAAATTTACCTGGTCATCTGAACATTATAGTGTAAATTATTTGAAAAATCTGATTTTATCCAACGGATTTACTATCTCTGATGAAAAATTAATTGGTTCCAATGTATATGGCTCTCTTACTGACTACTATGTCCAACACAGAGAAGAATTAAAAAAATCTATTTTAGAAAATTATCCTCGATATGTTGAAAGAATTCTATTCAAATCTCTTCAAAAAATGAAAAAAGCATCAGAAGAACAAATTATTGATTACGTATTGTTAAAATGCTATTTAAAGTAAAATTTTCTAAGTTTTTAGGCTAGGTTTTTATTTTTGATATCTAAACTTGTACTATAATGGCAGAAAATGATGCGTCCTCAAATCTATTTGGTGTAAAATGTACACAATTGCTTGAAGAGCCTGAAATTCGTTTTTCTGGTATTGTTGATAAAGATGGCCAATTGATTACTGGTGGTTTCAAGGAGGGTCTTACTCCTTATGAGGGCGACGAGACTAAACTACAGTCCTTTTTTGATTTTGTTTCAAAAGCATCTATCAGAAAAGAATTTGATGAGAGTCTAGGTCCGATAAATTATCTTGCTGCAAGACGAGATAAGGCGGTTTTAGTAAGTTTTCCATTCCCCGTTTCTCAAGTTCTCTTGTTAATTTCTGCGGAACCAACTGTTAATATTGAAAGTTTGGCAAAAAAAGTTGTGTCTATATTTTCTGATGTCAATTAAACAATAGTTGAAAAATTTTACAAATTCTTTAAAACCCCCCATTCAAGAAAAAGTTAATAATTAACTAGATTCTGATTTTAACAAATAGTTTTAATCTGGTATTTTTTATTATTAATTGAATTGAAAGCTACATTTGGTGCGGGATGTTTTTGGCATGTTGAAGATTTACTTCATAAAACTAAAGGTGTCAAATCTACTACCGTCGGATACATTGGTGGCCAATTACCTAATCCCACTTATGAAGAAGTCTGTACTGATAAAACAGGACATGCAGAAGCTGTAGAGGTAGAATTTGATCCTGATGAAATCTCTTATAATGAACTTCTTGATATATTTTGGAACAATCACAATCCTACGACATTAAATCGTCAAGGTCCTGATGTTGGAAATCAGTATCGTTCAGCAATTTTTTATCATGACGAAAAACAAAAAGAAATTGCCGAAAAATCAAAACAAGATCTTGAACAATCTGGAAAGCATGCAAATCCGATTGTTACTGAGATTGTTTCGGCGCCGTCATTTTACAAAGCAGAAGAATATCATCAAAAATATTTTAAAAAACACGGATTTTCTTAATTATTTTACTAGTACTACTGGGATTTTTGATGTGTGTATGACATAATTTGATATGCTGCCAAAGAATATTTCTTTTGCTGAGCTTCTCCCACGGGATCCTAACACGATCATATCGAATTTCTCTTTTCCATGTGCTAATTTGATAATGTTGTATCCTATCTCCCACCTCAATATTTTTTCTTTGAAAACAATTCCGTTTTGTGCTGCTAAAATTTTGGCTTTTTCCATGATTTTTTTTACTTCTACATTGAGTGATTTTTCAACTGATCCAACTCCCCTAAATTCTGAGTGTGGTGGTGCGTGAATAGAATACACTCCTGTTATTATTGCTCCGCAGTGCCTGGCTAATAAGATGGCAGTCTCTAGACCTCTGTAGGAGTTTTTAGAACCATCTAACGGCACTAAAATTTTTGAAATTTTCTTTTTTAGCACCTGATTTGGTTATTTTTGATCCTAAAAAACATACTTGTACTGCCAGTAATTTTAGAATCTGAAAAATATTAAATGCCTTTGATCGATTAATTAACTAAAACTTATCTAGTTATGATAATTGTAGCTAAAATGGTGAACGAAAAATTCCTCCAAATTGATGAGCATAAAATCAGATATCTGGAATCTGGTACTTCTAAAAACACTCTTGTATTAATTCATGGATTGGGTGCATCCGCTGAAAGGTGGACTCGCGTAATTCCAATCTATGCAGAAAACTTTCGTGTGGTCGTCCCTGATTTGATAGGATTTGGACATAGTGATAAGCCTACAACAGACTATACCCTTGATTTTTTTTCAGAATTTCTTGAAAAATTTTTCGCAGCAACTGAAATTAAACGTCCTAACATTATTGGTTCTTCTTTAGGCGGGCAAATTTCTGCTGAATATGCCTCTTCACATTCTCAAGATATTGAAAAACTTATTCTTGTATCCCCTTCTGGGATGATGAAACAATCTACTCCTGCTCTTGATGCATATATTATGGCTGCATTGTATCCAAATGAAATAAGTGCAAAAAATGCTTTTGAATTAATGGAAGGTTCTGGAAAACAGGTTGAAGATCAAATTGTTGATGGGTTTATAGAACGAATGCGATTACCTAATGCCAAACTCGCTTTCATGTCAACTGTTTTGGGATTAAAAAATTCTGTATCGATTACATCTAAACTCCAATCTATCTCTGTACCCACTTTGATCGTTTGGGGTAATGATGATCCTGTCATTCCAATTATTCATGCCGATGATTTTGTTTCTGCAATTCAGGATTGTAGATTTTATAGGATGGATGGATGTGGCCACACTCCATATGTTCAAGATCCTCAAACATTTGCTTCAAAAACGTTGAAATTCCTCAATGGTATATAGATCATTTAAATACTACTAATTCCAATTGTTACCTATGAGCGGTAATCAAAACCTATATGATCCTACAGAGATGTTTAAATCCTGGATCCAAAAAAATGGACGTGCTCAAGCAGAATTTATGAAAAATTTTGGCTCTTTGATGACTAATCAAACTAGTCAAACATTCAATCCCTTAGAAGCACTAAGAGGAGTTTCTGACAGTGCAAAACAAACTCAATCTAACATGATGAATAACATGTCTTCTATGCAAAGTAAAAGTATGGATACAATGTTTAACATCAGTCAAATGCTTCCATCCTTCATGAATTGGGGTGCTTACAAAACTACTATCAGTAGTAATGGGAGAATCTCTATACCTGAAGCTGAACGTAATGCCCTTGGACTGGGTGATGGCGACTTGGTTCAAGTCATTATTCTACCAATCGCAAAAAAATCAAAAAATAAGGAGGTGAAACAATGAGTAAAAACGAAACAACACAAAAAAACCCTAAAGATGTATTTTCTGCATATCAAGAAAATGTTGACAGACTCTTCAACGGTGTTAAACAATCAGTACCACAATACCATCAGTCAATTACCAATGTGCAACAAGAATACCTTCAAGCATATGAAAATATGGTGAATTCTTCTATCACACTACAAAAAGAATATGTGAAGAAAACAGGTATTGCAGCAGATATTCCTGAGGTAACACTAAAAGTAATTCATGATACAACTGAAGAATTTGTAAAGGCAGCTTCTATACAAAATCAAATAGCACTTGCAACTATCGATGTAACACAACAAAACATCAAAACATTCAACGATAATGCAAAAGCATTTGCTGACCTAAACAGAAACATTCTACAATCATGGATTTCTGTATTCACTACAAAGAATAACAATTAGTGAATTTTTTTAATAAATTATTTTTCTTTTTTTATGATCTTTCCAATAGCCATTTTCCAAGCTCTGGTAAAACTTTCTTTTGTGAAAGTGAGCTAGCAATCATACCTACATGACCTGTCGGGTACATTCTCAAAGTTTTATCTTCACTTCCTATTGCATAATGGAGTGGCATACTGCATTCAGGAGAAACCAAATGATCTCCTACTGCAATTTGTGTAAATGTGGGCATGTCTATTTTCTTCAAATCTATGAGATCCCCTCCAACATACATCTTATTTTGAATTAGCAAGTTGTCTTGATAGATATCTTTAATCCATTGTTTGAATAATTCTCCCGGAATTGGGGGTGTGTCTCCTAACCATTTTTCTACCCTGAGGAAATTATCTACAAATTTTTTATTGTCTATATTTTTAAAAAATCTGATGTATTTTTCAATTCCTTGCTCAAATGGTTTGAGCACTGAAAAACAATAATACATGAATTCAGGAGGCATATTTCCTATTGTATCCACCATTTTATCCACATCCATATGTTTTGCAAGATTGCTGATGACGGTTGTATCTCTCCAGCCGTCGATGACAGGCGCTGT
>Ga0224507_10000153_pt1 | contig 25968 bp, 27 predicted proteins | sample SF_Jan12_sed_USG_3_FD_170159 | JGI IMG/M metagenome (GOLD analysis project Ga0224507, IMG submission 170159) | Sediment microbial communities from San Francisco Bay, California, United States - SF_Jan12_sed_USGS_13 | ecosystem: Environmental > Aquatic > Marine > Sediment | place: USA... | reverse complement strand
GACCGCGGCGGCAATGCCGCCCTGCGCCCACAAACTCGAGCCGCCCTGCAACTTCGGCGTCTTTGTAATCAATGTGACGGGCCGCGGCGCAAGCGACAGCGCACAGACCAAACCGCCGATGCCGGAACCCACCACGATAATGTCGTCGTGCTGCACGGACATCATGGTGTCGGTTGCGCGGCGCATCGTCAGCCTCCGATCGCCAGCATACGCTGGACTGCACTGCGAGCCCTGTCCGCAACTAGCGGATCGATCTCGACGCGCGGCTCGAGGGTCTTCAGTGACTCATAGATTTTCGCGAGTGTGATGCGCTTCATGTGCGGACACAGATTGCACGGCCTGATGAACTCGACGTCGTCTATGTCGGCGGCCACGTTGTCGCTCATCGAACATTCGGTGACCATGAGCACCTTGGGTGGCCGCCTGGTAACGACGAAATTCTGCATTTGCGCTGTCGAGCCAACGAAATCCGCCGCATCGAGCACATCCGGCGGGCATTCGGGATGTGCAATGATCGTCAGGCCTTCGTGCCCGGCGCGATAGTCTTCGAGTTCCGCGGCTGTGAAGCGTTCGTGCACTTCACAATGTCCTTGCCAGGGAATGATCTCGACGTCCGTTTGATCGGCCACGTAAGACGCGAGGTATTCGTCCGGAACAAAAATGACGCGGTCGCTGCCGAGCGACTCTACTATCTGAACGGCATTGCCCGAGGTGCAGCAAATGTCGCACTCGGCCTTCACGGCAGCCGACGTGTTGACATAGGTAACGACCGGGACACCCGGGTACTTGCCTCGCAACTGCCGAACATCATCCGCGGTAATTGACTCGGCCAGGGAACACCCGGCCCGCAGATCGGGAATCAGCACGGTCTTGTCGGGATTCAATAGCTTGGCGGTCTCCGCCATGAAGTGCACGCCGGCCAGAACGATGACTTCGGCATCCGTCTCCACAGCTTTTCGCGCCAGCGCGAGCGAATCGCCCGTGATGTCCGCGACGCAGTGATAGATCTCCGGCGTCTGATAGTTATGTGCAAGAATGACCGCATTACGCTCCTGCTTGAGTTCGTTGATTGCGGCAACGTAGGGCGCATGCACGGGCCATTCGACGTCAGGAATGACTGATTTGACGCGTTCGTAAAGTGGCGCCACCTTGACGAGATCCTGCGTAAGTTGTTGATTCCAAATCATTAATCACCTGCTCATGCGGCCACACTGGAAATACTTACCCGCGAAACTATTATGCTCTTTGAGAGCATATTTTATTATACTCTCAGAGAGCATAAAGTGTGTCAATGGCTGATAACCGCAACAACATAATCATCAACCTGACCGCCGTGATTGTTGCGGTCACCGATGACATGCCCAGAGTCCTGCTCGTCAACCAAACCGGCGAGCAATCGGACTTCCGTGGCCTTGGTCTGCCGAGCGGTCCTTTCGACCCCATCCATCATGACAGCCTCGAGAATGGGCTCCGCGGCTGGGTCGAAGCGCAGACGGGACTGGACCTCTACTACGTCGAGCAGCTCTACACATTTGGCAATCGCAATCGTGATCCGCGCGAAATCGAAGGTGGGCCGAGAGTGGTGTCAGTTGCCTATATTGCATTGACTCACGAAGACAAGGTTGGTGTAGCCGATGCCGAGTGGCGTGACTGGTACAGCTTTTTGCCCTGGGAGGACTGGCGCTCCGGGCGTCCTGATGTCGCGCGCGATACGCTGGAGCCGGCTTTGCAACGCTGGGCCAGGCAACCGAAGGACCAACGCAATCGGAAGCAACGGCAAGAGAGAGTCAATGTGACGTTCGGTCAGGCAGACGCTTCGAATCTTGATCTCGTGCTGACGCTGGAGCGATACGAGCTCCTGTACGAAGCCGGCATTGTGGCCGAAGCGCAGCGTGACGCCGCCGCCGCGGGCCGCAATAGGATCGCGGCAGTTGATGCGACAACCGACATTTCGACCGACGCGACGGGCTTGCCGCTCGCCTCGGATCACCGACGTATCCTGGCGACGGCGCTCGGCCGGCTGCGTGGCAAATTGACCTACCGCCCGGTCGTGTTCGAATTGCTGCCGGGCGAATTCACATTGCTGCAATTACAGCGCGTTGCGGAAGCACTCGGCGGCGTCAAACTGCACAAACAGAATTTCCGTCGCCTTGTGACCAACGCAGACCTCGTCGAGCCGGTCGGCAGAACCAGCGCCATCGGCCGGGGCCGCCCGGCGGAGCTGTTCCGTTTTCGTCGTGAAGTTCTCGGCGAGAAACTCACGGTTGGCGTATCACGGCCAACCATGCGTGGCACGGCATAGGACCGCTACGCGGAAGCATTCTGAGCGGCGGGAATATTCAGAAACTCGAGCGCGTTGCCGCCGAGCAACCGGGCTTTCGCTGCATCGTCGAAACCGGCCGCATTGCGAATGAGTTCGCCAACGAATTCCTCACCGAGGGGAAATGGATAGTCCGATCCGAGCATAACGCGGTCCTCGCCCATGACATCGGCCAGGAAGCGCAACGCGGTCGGATCGAAAACCGCGGAATCGACGTAGAATCGGCGTGCGTAACTCGAAGGCAGGTTTTTCGACTGACCGCGTACGATATCGCGGCGTCGCCAGGCGTTGTCGAGCCGACCGAGCAGGAACGCAAAACTGCCACCGCCGTGCGCGAAACATAGCCTGAGGTTCTCAGGGAGTTTGTCGAATGCGCCTCCGAGTATCATCGACACGATACCAAGTTGCGTTTCGGCGGGCATACCCACGGTCCATGCCATCATGTATTTTGCCGTGCGTTCCGGGGCCAACATATCCCACGGGTGCACGAGGACTGCGGCTCCCTCGTCAGCGCAGTGCTGCAGAAACGTAATCAAGCCTTCGTCGTCTAGGTTGCGTTGTTCGACATGGTTACCGATCTGCACGCCGACATGACCTTCCTGCATCGCCCGGCTTAATGTCTTACAGGCCGCATCCGTGTCCTGCAGCGGCACCTGGCAGAGGGAAAGCAGGCGGCCTTGCCCTTGTCCGCAAATATCCAGAGCTAAATCGTTAAACAGCTGCGCGCAGTCCGCTGCATGATCGATCGGTCTGCTATACGCAAACAGAATTGGCGTCGCGCTGATCACCTGCAGATCTATGCCGTCCCGATCCATCTCTTCGAGGCGCCGACTGGCACTCCAGCACGCATCGTAGACAGGGCGAAATTCTTTGTCGCCCACCATCAGCATTGCTTTGCCTACTTCGGTGTGCCGCATCCACGGCCAGTCCGGCGTGCCGAAGCGCTCCGCAAGATCCGGCCATTGCTCGGGCAGGAAATGCGAGTGAATGTCGATGACAGGTGTCATAGTTGCACCCAGCCCTCCGGCGGCGCGCCTTTACCCGGGTGCACGGCAGCACAGTTCTGGCAAGTCCGTGCGCCCATGTCCTTGTCAAATGCATCGAATATCCTCGGCAATTCCTCGACGATGCCGCTCGGATCGGTCAGCGAAACTTCTGCGCGATGCACGCATTGCTTGCAATCGAAGCAATACCACTCGAAGCCATCCTTCATGCCGAGCATGCGCGGCGATTCGACGACGAGGCCGATCGAGCCCTCCTGCGGCCGCTGCGGCGCATGCCGCACATGCGGCGGCAGCATGAAGACGTCCCCTTCTCGGATCGGCACGTCATAGATGTCGCCGTCGGCCGCGATCTTCAGAATCATGTCGCCTTCGATCTGGTAAAACCACTCTTCGACCGGATCGTCGTGAAAGTCCATGCGCGTATTCGGCCCGCCGACGATCATGACGATCATCCCCGTATCATCATGCAACAAGCGATTCGCCACGGGCGGCTTCAACAGGTGTCGGTGCTCGTCTATCCAGCCCTGCAGGTTAAAGGGAGTCAAAGTCGGGTGGCGGTGTAACGTCATGACGGTGCAGCCTCGGTTTCGGGTTTGTAGGCCGTGACTTTAATCTCGATCAACAGATGCGGGTGCGGAAGTTGATGCACCGCGACCGTCGTGCGCGTTGGCCCGTCGTAATCGAAGTATTCGGCATAAACTTCGTTATAGCCTTCGAAGTCCTGCATATTCACGAGAAACGATGTGACATCGACAACATCGTCGATTTCGGCGCCGACACTTTTAAGAATGTCTTTGATGTTTTCGATCACAGCCCGTGTTTGTGCGCGGATATCAAGTTGCGCGTGCCCCTGTTCGTCGACTTCAACTCCCTCGAACGTGTCGTCGGGCCGCCGTGAACTCGTTCCGGACACATACAGGAAGTCGCCTGCGCGTTTGATATGTGGAAAACGGCCACGCGGCGTCGCTTTGCCCGGCACTACCTTTGCGGTTGGTGTTGTCATAGCTTGATACAGATGTTCGTCGGTTCGGAATAGAAAGCGAGCGAGTGAATGCCGCCCTCGCGGCCGATTCCGGACAACTTCACGCCACCGAACGGCGTGCGCAGGTCGCGCAGATACCACGTATTCACCCATACAATACCGGCCTCGATCTGGCGGGCGACGCGATGCGCGCGCGACAGGTTCGTCGTCCATATGGCGCCTGCGAGACCATAGGCGCTGTCATTCGCCATCGCGATCGCCTGCTCCTCTGATGCAAAGGGCGCGACGTGACAAACCGGTCCGAATATCTCTTCGCGGACACAGCGTGCCGACTCCGGCAGGCCCGTCAGAATCGTCGGCTCTATCCAGGCGCCGTTGTCCCGCTCGTCACCGAAGCTCGGAATGCCGCCACCCGTAACGATGTCGGCGCCCTCCTCGCGCGCCAGCGCATAGTAGGAAAGCACCTTGTCGCGATGAGCTATCGACACCAGCGGGCCGATCTCAGTCTGCTCATCCTCGGGGCGGCCCATGCGCAGCGCTTCCGCACGATCCTTCAGGCGCTCGACAAACTCGTCAAAAATCGATTCGTGAACGTAGACACGCTCAGAGCACAGGCAGACCTGACCACAGTTGGAGAATACCGATCGCACCGTGCCGTCGATTGCCTGATCCAGGTCAGCATCGTCGAAGACGATCGCCGCGTTCTTGCCACCGAGTTCGAAGGACAGGGCTTTTACGTTGTCTGCGGCCGCACGCATGATCGCGCTTCCTGTAGACGATTCCCCGGTAAACGTGATGGCGTCCACGCCCCGATGCGATGTCAGGAATTCGCCGGCAGAATCGGGACCGAACCCGTTAACAAGATTGAATACACCGGGCGGAATACCGACGTCATGCATGACCTCCGCGAGCAGCGCTGCACTGGCCGGTGTTTCTTCGGAAGGCTTAGCGACGATCGCATTGCCCGCCGCCATGGCCGGTGCCAACTTCCACGTCAGCAACAGGAACGGCAGGTTCCAGGGCGAGATGACGCCGACCACCCCCAGTGGCTTTTGTATGGAGTAATTCAGGGCGCCGGCGCCATCGGTCGTGCCCATTTCGAAGCACTCGGTACCAGACGTGCTGACCAGACTGGCAAAGAAGCGGAAATTGGCCGCGCCGCGCGGAATGTCGAGTGTGCGAGCCTGCGCCAGGGGCTTGCCCGTATCAGCGATCTCAGCGCTTACGAAATCGTCGAAGCGTCCCTCGATGCCGTCGGCAATTTTGTGCAGCAAAGCTGCACGCTCGGCCGCAGAAAATAAACCCCAGGGTCCGTCCAGCGCTTCGCGCGCCGCCTGAACTGCCTTGTCCACGGTCGCGCGATCCGCCTCGTGGACAACGGCAACCAACGATCCGTCGACCGGATTGACATCATCGAACCGGCACGTTGACGTAATGAATTCACCGGCAATGTAATTTTTAATGTCGTGCGGCATGGGCCGTCCTATTGTAAGGTAAAGTCCGCCAAATGGCGGTCTCGACACGAAAATATGACCACAAAAACACGAACCGACCTGCAAGACCTGGACCGAGTTGACCCACTGGCCGGCTTTCGCGAAGAGTTCTTCCTGCCCAAGGGCGTCATCTACCTGAACGGAAACTCATTGGGCGCGATGCCGCTCGCCGCGGCAGAGCGCGCGAAACGGGTTGTCGAATACGAATGGGCGGAAGGTCTGATCGGCAGCATGAACACGGCCGGATGGTACGAGCTGCCGTCCACGCTCGGTCGCAAAATCGCACCCCTTGTCGGGGCCAAGCCGAACGAAGTCGTGCTGACGGACGCAACCGGTATTGATCTTTACAAAGTCGTCGCGGCGGCGCTAAAAATGCAGCCGGAGCGTCGTGTGATTGTCATGGAAGGCAGCAATTTCCCGACCAACAACTACATGGTCCAGGGGCTCCTCGAAGAACTCGATAAAGGCCATGCCATTCGATTCGCCGAAGCAAACGACCTGATGGATGCGATCGACGAGGACGTCGCGGCGATCTGCATCACGCAGGTGCATTACAAGACCGGGCGTATCCACGATATGGCGGCTTTGACTCAAAAGGCGCATGCAGTGGGCGCCGCGGCGGTCTGGGATCTGTGCCACAGTGCCGGTGCGATGCCGGTGGATCTCAACGGCTGTAACGTCGATTTCGCGGTTGGCTGCACTTACAAATATATCAATGGCGGGCCGGGCGCCCCGGCGCTGCTGTTTGCGGCTGAACGGCATCACGGCAAATACACGCAGCCGCTTACGGGATGGTACGGCCACGCCGCGCCGTTCGATTTCGAGCGAGACTACCGGCCAGCCGGCGACATACGCCAGATGCTGACCGGGACGCAAGCGACGGCGAGCTTGTCGATGGCCGAGATCGGTATCGACATCATGCTGCGCGCCGACATCAACGCGATTCGCGAGAAGTCCATGCGCATGACTGATCTGTTTATCGAACTGGTCGAAGAACGTTGCGGCGAATTCGGCTTCGAACTCGTCAGCCCGCGTGACGCGACACAGCGTGGTAGCCAGGTGTCCTTCCGCAACGAGGACGGCTACCCGATCGTTCGTGCATTACATGACAGCGGCGTAATCTGCGATTATCGGGCGCCGGCCAACGTGCGTTTCGGCTTCGCGCCCCTGTATATACGCTATGTCGACGTGTGGGATGCCGTCGACAGGCTTCACGACATTCTCGACAAGCAATCCTGGAAAGAGACGCGATACCAGGTGCGTGCGGCGGTCACTTAGGGAGAACACACCATGACGACAACGGGCGGCATGCATTGGTCCTCGAAGTTCACCTTCATCATGGCTGCGGTCGGCTGCGCCGTGGGACTCGGCAATATCTGGCTGTTCCCATATACGGCGGGGGTCAGCGGCGGCGGTGCGTTTGTCCTGATCTACCTCGCCGCTGTTGTCGTCCTGGCCCTGCCCGTCTTGATGGCCGAACTCCTGATCGGCCGGCGCGGCGCCGCGGGGCCCCCAGCGGCAATCGCGGCCGTGGCCAAAGAGTCCGGACACTCGGAAAACTGGCGCTGGATGGGCGTGGTGCTCGGCGGTGGTGGCGCCATCATCGCGCTTGCGTTTTATGGCGTTGTTGGCGGCTGGACGATGGCTTATGCCTACAAGATGGCTGCCGGGCAGTTGCAGCAGATCGATGCACAGCAGTCGCAGCTGATTTTCGATCGCCTGAACGGCGAGCCTGGATCTTTGCTGCCCTGGTTCACAGCTTTTTTTGCGGCGACGGTGCTGATATCAGCTCGCGGCCTGCAGGCTGGCATTGAAAAAGCCGTCAAGTTCATGATGCCCGCCCTCTTCCTGATGTTGGTCGCGATGGTCATCTACGCAGCCGTTGTCGGTGACTTTGCACGTGCTGTCAATTTCCTCTTCGCACCCGATTTCAGCAAGGTTGACAGTCAGGTCGTGCTCAGGGCCTTCGGCCAGGCGTTTTTCTCAGTCAGCGTCGGCATCACCAACATGATGGCGTATGGCGCTTATATCGAGCGCAGCACCAAATTGCCAAGCGCCTCGGCGATCGTCGTCGGGGCCGATACGGCCGTGGCGCTGCTTGCCGGCCTGGCGATTTTCCCGATTATCTTTGCCTATGGCCTGGAGCCCGGTGCAGGGGAAGGCCTCGTGTTTATGACCTTGCCTTTCGCTTTCGGTCAGATTCCGGGCGGCCTTGTCTTTGGTACCGTGTTTTTCGTACTGCTGTTCTTTGCGGCCCTCACTTCGTCGATCGGCATGCTCGAGGCGCCGGTTTCCTGGCTCAGGGACGCGACGAAATTGTCGCGGCGCTCCGCAGCGCTGCTCGCAGGGTCGATCAGTTTCGTGCTCGGCCTTTTCGCTGCGCTGTCTTTTAGCGTGCTATCCGATTTTCATCCGCTGGGCGCAATCTCGATATTCGAGGGCAAGCGTTTCTTCGAGGTGTTCATTTACCTCGTCACGAGCGTATTGATGCCGATCGGTGGCATTCTGGTTGCCGTCTTCGCCGGCTGGCTGATGCAGAGGCAGTTCAGCCGCGACGAACTGTTCGAAGGCAAGAATTCACTCATGTACCGGGCCTGGCTGATCATCGTTCGCTTTATCGCGCCCGCGATACTGGCATTCGTTCTGATCGATGTCGCTAGGGGTTGATCGTCTGCCAGATCATCCGGGTTGATATCAATAACAGGAACAGTCCGAACAACAGGCTCAGGTGACGCCGACTCAGCGCATGGGCGAGTCGTGCGCCGAGCGGTGCTGCCAGGACCGTGGTGGGCGCGATAAACGCAAACCCGATCATGTTGACGAAGCCAAGACTTCCAGCCGGCAAGAATTCATTCCCCCAACCCGCGTAGACAAAACCGACCGCTCCGGGAATGGCGATCACCAGTCCAAAAAGCGCCGATGTTCCGACCGCCTTGTGAATTGGCTCGCTCATCAATGTCAGGGCCGGAACGGTCATCGAGCCACCACCAATTCCCATCATCGTGGAAATCGTACCGATCGTCGTCGGAATGAGCGCCGTTACCGGACCGCGCGGCACTTTTGTTGCGAGTGTCTTCTGATCCAGTGGCAATACCATCTTGATTGCCACGAGTAGCGCAACGGCGCCGAATACGCCCGTCAACACCTGCCCGCCCACGCGGCTCGCGATCACGATGCCGATTGCTGCGCCGATGACGACGAACGGCGTCCAGCGTCTCGCCAGATCGATATCGACCGCGCCGCGCCTGTGATGCGCGCGTGCTGACGATATCGACGTCGGAATGATGACGGCGAGCGAGGTGGCGACCGCCACGTGCATGCGAATATCGGCAGAGACACCGAGCAGTTCGAGCACGAACTCGAGGACGGGAACAATGACGATGCCGCCGCCCACCCCGAGCAAACCGGCGATCACGCCACCGGCGATACCAGTAGCCAACATTGCGATCGCGAGTATCGCGAGCTCAGACATATCGCCCATGAGAATCCGGCCAACAACGATCAGGAATTGTACTATGATCGCGAAATGGCAAAGAAACTAAAGAACGAGAAGGCGCTCCTGAAAGCTGCCCTCGACATGATCATGGACGATGCGGTCAAGCGCGGCATCGTCGAATTCGAGTCGACCGATTCGCACGACCTCAAGATCGAATACGCCTATCGATTGCTGATCCATGACAAGAAAATCAGCCCGCTACCGACCGGCCAGGCCACGCTGCCAAAGATCCGGCATCGCCTGGCGATGTGGGTTACTCACGAACTGCCTGCGGATCACGAACTGCTGAAGTAATGACTCGTTGCAGCACTGAGGAAAGTTCGCCTGGCCGTTCAAATGACAACAGTCGTCGAATCAGCAAGCATCTAACCCGGAGAAGATAAGTGAATCTGAACACCGTTGTGATCTACGGCAGCGCCCGACGTGGCCGCCAGGGCATCAAAGCTGCACGCTTCATTACGCGCAAACTCGAAGAACGGCGGCACGATGTGACGTTCGTCGATACCGCCGAATATGAACTGCCCTTCCTTGATCTGATGTACAAGGAATATGACACCGGCACCGCGCCCGAAGCGATGCAGGCCGTAGCCAGGATCCTTGCGGCCGCAGACGGATTTGTCATCCTCTCCGGCGAATACAATCACAGCATCCCACCGGCACTCAAGAATCTTCTCGACCATTATCAAAGCGAGTACTTGTACAAGCCGAGCGCGATCGTCACGTACTCCGCGGGTCCGTTTGCAGGCGTCCGTGGGCTGGTCAATATGCGCGGCATCATGGCCGAGCTCGGGTCGCCGGCCATTCCGAGCGCGTTTCCGGTGTCGCAGGTTTGGAAAGCGTTCGACGAAGACGGCAACGCCGTGGACGACGCCTATAATGAGCGCGTGACGAAATTTCTCGACGAATACGAATGGTATGCGCGTGCACTGAAAACCGAGCGCGACCGCGGCAAGTGCGCCCGCCAAACGCCAGGGCAGCAGCAGCTCTGCCGCGGTTAGTCCTCGCGTAGCAACGAGCGAAAGAACTCAGCATCGCGGTCAGCCGCCCGTTCCCGCGTTTCGCCCTCGAAATAGTGATCGGCACCCCGGTAGCTGTGGAAAGTGTAGGGATGGTCTACCGACCGTAGTGCTTCGGCCAGGCCTTTCGAGTTTGAGACTGGTGCCCTCTGGTCGCCAACCGAATGCTGGATCATCAACGGTGGCTCGAGATCGCCAAAGTATTCCCGCAGATCATCGACATTCATCGTGGACCAGAAGGTTGCGCCTTTGATCACATCGGTGGCCAGCAGAACACGCATCGAAACCGGACCGCCCATTGAGTGACTCCACATGAACACGTTATCGAGATCCGCTTGTTCAACATCGGTCAACGCGGCGATTAGAGCAAGAACGTCTTCGGCATAGTAGGCCACCGCGCCCCTGCCGTTTGTATATTCGATGCCGTCGGAATCGTTGTGCCCGCGATAGTCGGGCATTACGACCAGAAAACCCCGAGCGGTATACAGCTCGGGAACCGAGCTGTAGTAGTCACCGGGCCGGGAATCGGTTCCGTCCGCCGCGATGCCGTAGCGCGCCGGGTCCGGAACATCGCCATGATTCGCGATAACGACCGGGAATCCAGCTCTCGGTACAGGAAAGTCGGGGACGGCGATCATCACGTGCACATTTAGTCCCGCCGTTTGATAGGACATCAGATAGGCGCTAAATGCGGCACCATCGTCAAGATCACGTACGAATTCGAGTGAGGAAACGTGGTTCCTCGATCGGAGTTGTTCGATCGACAACGGCGCAGGTTTCGAGCAACTGCTAGCGAGTATCGCGATGGCTACCACTAACGACAGGAGTTTGTAGTGCGGTTCAGCCACGATCCAGATCCTCGAAAAAAGGGCAGGCATGTTTCGCTCCCCAATTGTGCATCTAAATATGGACGTTGGATAGTCATATCAGAAATTGCACTTGAATCTTGAACCCCGTGTGCGTGTCGTTCCAATTAACCTGTATTGAGTTCGCCGACAGGCGATCATTGATATACTCAAGCAGATGGGCGTTGACGTGTTCGCGCGCTTGCCTCATTTCTAGGGCAAGCCTCGAACAGCACTCTAAAGTCTCCGCGGAACTGGATTGGGCGATGAAGCGACATAAAACCGTAGACGACTACATCAGCAACAACACGCTGTGGCCTGACGAACTCAAGCGACTGCGAGAGATTCTGCTCTCGACGGGCCTGAACGAAGAAGTTAAATGGGGCATGCCCTGTTACACGCATGACGGCCAGAACATCGTCGGCATTGGTGCGTTCAAGTTCTACTTCGGGCTTTGGTTTTTCAAGGGCGCGGCGATCAAGGACGAACAGCGCGTGCTTATCAACGCGCAACCGGGTAAGACCAAAGACCTGCGGCAATGGCGTATGACCTCACCCAGAGACATCAAGCCATCGGTCATAAAACGCTACGTTAAAGAAGCGATGCAGCTCTAGCAGGTCAATTGACACGCCATGCAACCGACCATTACCAGCAAGTTGCCCGACGTTGGCACGACCATCTTCACGGTCATGAGCGAGCTTGCGGCGGACTGTGGAGCTATCAACCTGGCGCAGGGTTTCCCGAGCTTCGATCCGCCAGATGCACTGACGGACCGTATCCACTGGCACCTCAAGCACGGCGGCAATCAGTATGCGCCGATGGCCGGTATCGCAGGTTTACGCGACGCGATCGCTGCGAAAACCGCACGGCTGCAGAACAGGCATGTCGACGCGACTACCGAGGTCACGATCTGCACCGGCGCCACCGAAGGTTTGTTCAGCACGATTCAGGCGATGGTGAAGCCAGGCGACGAGGTAATCGTCTTCGACCCGGCGTACGACTCGTACGAACCGTCAGTTACCCTTGCTGGCGGAATCACGATACACGTGCCACTGAGCATTGCAGCGAACGGGGCGGACTTCGGCATCGACTGGCAGCGGTTCGAAGACGCAGTCAACCACAAAACGCGCCTCGTCATCATCAACTTTCCGCACAACCCCACCGGGGCCATCCTGTCGGCCGCGGATCTCGATCGTCTCGCCGACGTTATTCGTGATTCACGAGCCTACATCCTGTCCGACGAGGTCTACGAACACATTGTGTTTGATGGTGAGACGCATCGCAGTCTTGCCCGTCACGACGAGCTTTGGCAGCGCAGCTTCGTGGTGTGTTCGTTTGGCAAGACGTTTCATGCCACCGGCTGGAAAATTGGCTACTGCCTGGCACCCGCGGACTTGACCGCCGAGTTTCGTAAAGTGCACCAATTCACGACCTTCGCGGTCAGCACGCCGATGCAACTCGGACTGGCCGATTATTTGCAGAGTGACGCCGGGTTCTGCGAGCAACTATCGGCTTTTTACCAGCAGAAGCGCGACCACTTTTGCGGACAACTCGAAGACACGAGGTTTCGCTTCGAGCCATCCCGAAGCACGTTTTTTCAGATCGTCGATTACGGTGAAATCAGTGACGAGTCCGACGTGGACCTGGCGAAACGATGGACGCGAGAAATCGGCGTGGCGTCGATTCCACTATCGGTGTTCTGTGAACAAGCATTTACGGGCACGCGCCTGCGTTTTTGTTTCGCCAAGGACGACGCCACGTTGACTGAAGCCGTGAAGAGATTCGCCGCTTTATAACAGCTGATAAGCCAGCAGCGCCCCGACATAGCCAATCGACGTCATATACAGCCACGCGAAAGCTGGCCATCGCCAGGTGTTTGTTTCGCGCCTTATCACCGCGAGCGTCGCGGCGCATTGTAGACAGCACGCATAAAAAATCAGCAGCCCGATAACCATAGGAAACGTGAAGACCAGTCTGCCGTCGGGCCAGGTCGCGGATTTCAATCGCTGCGATAACGTGGCCTCATCCGCCTCGTCGCCGACCGCATAGACCGTGCCGAGGACTGCGATGACGACTTCACGTGCCGGAAAACCGGCAATTACAGCCGACGACACCCGCCAGTCCCAGCCCAGCGGCTCGAACGCCGGCTCAACAAACTTGCCTGCGCGCCCAAGCCAGCTCTGCTCGAGTTGCGCGGCGGATGCCTGATTCTCGGTCAATGTCGGATCGATATCGGTGGCACGCGGATAATACGCCAGCGCCCAGACGACCACCGCAACCGAAAAAATCACGGTGCCGGCCCGGTATAGGAACACTTTGGCGCGTCCAAGCAGTTGAATCATTACAGTCTGAATATTGGGCCGTCTAAATTCGGGCAGCATCAGTGCGAACGGCGGCTTCGGTCCGCGCAGCGCGGTCTTGCGAAGCAGTAACGCGGTCAGGATGCCAGCGATGATGCCGAACATGTAAAGGGCAAATAGGACGAGGCCCTGCAGATTGAGAAAGCCGATGGCCTGTGCGGGTACGAACGCGGCAATCAACAATGCATAAACCGGGAGTCTCGCCGAACAGGTCATGAATGGGGCGGCGATAATCGTCGCGATGCGATCGCGGCGGTTGGGTATAACACGCGTTGCCATGATGCCGGGCACTGCACACGCGAAACTCGAAATCATCGGGATAATCGACTGCCCGGAGAGCCCGACCAACCGCATCGCGCGATCCATCAGATAGGCGGCCCGCGCCAGGTAGCCCGAGTCTTCCAACAAGATAATAAACAGGAACAAGATCAGAATCTGCGGCAGGAAGATAATGACGCTGCCGACGCCGGCGATGATGCCATCGGAGACCAGACTCGCCAACGCACCATCACCGAGCCCTGCCGCGACCACGGATCCGAGGACCGCGGTGCCGTCATCGATCAAGTCCATTATCGGTGTCGCCCAGGCAAAGACCGCCTGAAAAACAATCGCCATTACCAGAAACAGCCCGATTGTCCCGGGCACAGGCCGGTTGATCCATTCCGTGAGTCGCGTGCGCCAGGAGTAGAACGGTGGGACTGTCTGTTGTACTTCGTCGAGAACTTTGCGGACCCAGCCATAGCGCACACGTGCTTCTTTTGCGAGTGGCGGATCGAAGCCGAATAACTTCTCCCGGTGCCGCTCGATCTCAGCCGCAGCATTGGCGCCTAGGCATTCGAGCACGTGCTGATTGGCGCCGGCCGCTCCATCGATCAACAGGCGCTCGATTTCGGCGCGGCGCAGTGGCACGGTCGCGAAGCGCGCCAGCTGCTCAGCGGCCGCGGACAACTCCGGCCAGGACTCAGCCGGTGCCGGGGCCGGCTGGTCGGCGAGATCGACGAGCACGTTGCGGAGCTCGTTAATCCCTTTGCCGGTCGTCGCAACCACCGGACAGACCGGAATGCCGCTCAGGTGCGCCGACAAAGCCGCGACATCGATGTTCAATCCGCTCGTATCCGCAACGTCGAACATCGTAAGCGCGACAACTACCGGCCGCTCGAGCTCGAGCAGTTGTTGCACCAGAAAAAGCCCCTGATAAAGGTTGGTCGCGTCGACGACTGCGAGTATCGCGTCCGGAGGCTGCGTTCCTTCCATACGGCCGAAGATCACGTTGATCGCAATTTGTTCCTCGAAGGAATGTGCGCTCAGGCCGTGGGTGCCCGGCAGATCGACCAGCTCGATCGTCTTGCCATCGGTTTTTAGCGTACCGACGTGTCGCTCGACCGTGACCCCTGGGTAATTGCCGATACGCTGCCGCAGGCCGGTCAGGCGATTAAAGAGCGTGCTCTTGCCTGAATTCGGACCACCGACAACCGCAATGCTGGCGTTGGGCTGCCGGCTTACGGAAATGTCTGATAAGGGTATGCGGGTTTCGGCTGCTTTAGACACCGGACCCGTGAGACGAGACGGAAAAGCTCAGGGCCTGCTCGCGCCGGAGCGAAATGCCGCAACCGAAAAAACGGAACTCCATCGGATCGCCGCCGAGGGCGCAGCCCGCGTGTTCGACTTCTGCGCCTTCGACAAGGCCGAGTACCATCAGGCGCTGCACCTGCGGGTCGGTCGCATCAACGGATGAAATGACCCCTTTCTGGCCCCGTTTCAAAGATGCGAGCGTTTTTCCATTTGCGTCCATTTCGTGCCTGCTCTTGCCGCGCCGAATCGCCGATTTTTGACTAACTGTCGGTTTTTCCGGCACTTTCCTGATAATGGACTAAATGATAATGATTCGCATTAGTAGTTGCAATAGTGGATTCTACGCATATGTCAAAAGCGTGACGTGCCCCGCAACTAGCACGCGGGCCGACCGATCTCGTCTGGCAGAACGGCCTCGATACGCTGCATCACATCGAGGCGATGAACGAGGTCATGGATATAGTCGAGGTTGTCGGTCTCGAGCACCAGCACATCGCTCATCTGATACGAGTCGATCCAGCTTTGGTACAGGCGCTCCAACCGTTTGAGGTACGCCAGCGGCACGTCCCGCTCCATCTTTCGGCCGCGCAGCCGAATTCGCTGGCGCAGAGTTCGCATCGAGCAACTCAGATAGATCATCAGATCAGGCGGACGGATCGCGTCCAGGATCGCACTGTAGAAACTCTGGTACGTTTCCCAGTCGCGCTTGGAGATCTTGCGCATCTGATGCAGGGCTGTTGCAAAGATTTCCGCATCCTCAAAAATCGTCCGGTCCAAAGCAACCACGCCGGGCTGCCGGTCGAGCTCCTGATGCAGACGAAACTTGTTGCTCAGGAAGTAGAGCTGCGATTGAAACGCCCAGCGCTTCATGTCCTTATAAAAATCGGCAAGATAGGGGTTCTCGTCATTGGGCTCATAGAATGGCGTGACTCCATAGGTCTGGCACAGAAAATCAACTAGCGTGGACTTGCCCGAACCCATGTTGCCAGCTATTGCGATGGAACGTTTCATTAAGGGCGTACCTTACCGCATTCGCGTCTGGCATCCACCTGCCGGATCACCTATGCTCCGGAGCATAGTCATCCTCCGAGAAGCAATAGTGAGCCTGCCGCCCGTACTGATCTCAGAAACCGACATTCAAAAGCGCGTCAGCGAACTTGCCGAACAGATATCCAGTGACTACAGCGACAAGGGCGACATTGTTCTTATTGGTGTGCTCAAGGGTGCGTTCATTTTTCTCGCGGACCTGTCACGGCAACTGACTATCCCGCGCACAATTGAATTTATCGCCGTATCGAGTTACGACAGCGGCAGCGTGCAAAGTGGCGCCGTGCGCCTCGTCATGGATGTTCGCGGCAATATTGAAGGTCGGCATGTGCTCATCGTCGAAGACATCGTCGATACCGGCCACACGTTGAACTATCTAATTCGAATTCTGAAGTCCCACGGCCCGGCCTCGATCCGCACCTGCACCCTGTTACACAAGGCCGAACGCGTCCAGGTTGATCTGGCAGTCGATTACATCGGCTTCGCCATTGGCGATGAGTGGGTCGTTGGCTACGGCCTTGATTACGCGGAGCACGACCGGACGCTGCCGTATATCGGCTATGTGAAACCGACCGATCAATGATCCGCGCAGTCTTCGGTCTCCAATTCGATCGTTGAGTGACCGATACCGTACTCGTCCTGCATCAATGACTTAATCTTGCGTATCAAGGTCGTCGGATTATCAATCTCGCAATTTACCCGCACGTGCATCGTCATCATCAGATCTTGCGGGGTCAGTCCCCAGATATGCACGTGATGCACGCTGGCCACCTCAGGAACCTGTGACACAATGCTGGCCTGCATCGTATCCACATTGAGCCACTCGGGCGCGCCCTCTAGCAGCACATGTGCGCTGCGCTTAACAAGCGTCCACGCACTCTTGAGAATCAGAATCGCAACAGCGACAGACAGGATCGGGTCGATCGTCATCCAGCCCGTGAAAATGATCACGACTGCCGCAACGATCGCAGCGACCGAGCCGAGCAAATCGCCCGCGACGTGCAAGGCTGCACCGCGAATGTTCAGGTTTTCTCTGTCGCCGCCATGCAATACTACGAAAGCAAAAATATTGACGACCAGCCCGGCCGATGCGACGAGCAGCATTGTCTGCCCCATGACATCCGACGGCGTGATGAATCGCTGCACGGCCTCGAACAGAATCCAGCCCACGATCAACAACAGACTCAATCCGTTGACAAAAGCGGCGAGGATTTGAAAGCGCTGGTAGCCGTAAGTTAGTTTTCGGTCGCCAGGGCGTTTGCTGACACGAAAGGCGACCGCTGCAAGCGCCAGTGCCATTGTGTCGGTCAGCATGTGGCCCGCATCGGCAAGCAGTGCGAGTGACCCGGATATGATGCCGCCAATCACCTCCACGACCATGAAGGTGCCCGTCAGCACGAGGGCGATCATGACCCGGCGCATATTGCTGTTGTTGTCGTGTGCGTGACTCATCGCCCGCGTACTGTACTACGGTTGCGTCTCCGCTCCGAGCCTGTAGATCAGAATTGCCGCACGCTTGATGGCTAGCGGCAATGAGGTAAGGTCTACCCATTCGTCCGGCGTATGTCCGCCCTCGCCGATCGCGCCGAGGCCTGCGAGTCCATCCGTGTAAGGCGCCACAAATGATACGTCGGCAGCGCCGCGCTGCAGCGGATCGAGTGTGCGCATCGGTCCGCGACCAAGTGCTTCGTTGACCTCGGACAACACCTTTTCCAGCCGGCGATTGCCAATCGTCGGCGCCATTGGCGGATAGCCGTCGCGGAATTCTATTTTCGCCGACGTCTGCGGGTGGTTGTTAGCGACAATCGCTCGCATTTTCTCCTGAGTGCGCTCGAGCTGCTCGACCGATATCGTACGCATGCCGCCGTGCACGATGACCTTGCGGGGCACGATATTGGTCTTGCCGAATGTCGTACCGCGGTTCTGCTGCGAGTCGTATTCGACGTTGGTCCCGCCCAGAATCGTCCCTGCGTTAAAGGTCAGGAATTCCTCGCCGCGAACCTCGTTATAGAACGCGTCAAGTATGCGTGCCGCTTCGAAGATGGCACCAGCACCGACGTCTTCGCTGAAGACTCCCGAAGAGTGCGCCTGTTTACCGGTTACTTCGAGAGTCCAGCCGCTCGAGCTGCGTCTCGATATCGTAGACCAGTCAAAACCATCACGCGTGATGGCGGCTTCAAATCCAAACGCGACGTCGGCCCACTGCCCTGCCTCGATCAAATCTTTGCGCGATATCGACAGCGGTGCGCCGGTTTTTTCCTCGTCTCCTGTGTACGCAACGACGACAGGAATGTCGTCGAGCGCGCCTATTTCCCGCAGTGCTTTTAATGCGTAGACGATCACGACATTGCCGGATTTCATGTCCTCCACGCCCGGCCCGCGAGCAATATCGCCTTCGCGTACGAAAGACCGGAACTCATCATCCGCTTCGAAGACCGTATCCAGGTGCCCGATCAGCAGAAACTTCGTGCCCTTGCCGCCTTTACGACCGAACAGGTGCCCTGCCCGATTCATCTCGGGCGGCATATCGATCCACTCGGTCTCGAGCCCCAACGCATCGAGCTCGCGCCGCATGACGCGGCCAACTTCGCGCACGCCTTCGTGACTCATCGTGCCACTGCCGATGTTCACGGTCTCGGCCAGCAACTCGACGGCGTCTTCCGCATGTGCGTCAATCCAGTCGGCCATGCGCTGTTCGTCGGGCGAAAGCTCTGCTGTTGCGATGCCCGCCGAGAAGCACAATGCAACAGCCGTAAGAAAAACGGATTGCCGAATTATCATGCGTGATCCTCGTCGAAATGCCGCGGCACACGAATGTGCTCGATCATGTGCTGAATGCGCTCGGGCGGCGGCGCTGTGAAATGGCTGACCGTGATCGCTACGATAAAGTTCAGGCACATGCCGACAACACCGATGCCCTCGGGCGATATGCCGAATAACCAATATTCTGCGATGTTTTCACCCCATGGCGAACCCGCCCATTTCAGGAAGAGGCCTTTGAAGTACTCGATATAGCCGTAGGTAAACAGCAAACCCGTCAGCATGCCGGCGATCGCACCCTGCTTGTTGACGCGTTTGAAAAAGATGCCGAGTAGTATGACCGGAAACAACGAAGCAGCCGCGAGACCGAACGCGAAAGCAACGACCTGCGCAACCCAGCCCGGCGGGTCGAAGCCGAGATATCCCGCGACCATGATCGCGAACGCCGCGGCGATGCGCCCAGCCAACAGTTCGCGCTTTTCTGAGATATGCGGCACGAAAATGCCCTTAATCAGATCATGCGACACAGCCGCAGAGATTACGAGCAGCAAGCCCGCCGCTGTTGACAGCGCCGCGGCGATACCGCCGGCCGCGACGAGCGCGATCACCCAATTCGGCAGGCCGGCGATCTCGGGATTCGCGAGCACCATGATGTCGCGATCGACGCTGAGCTCATTGCCCTGCCAGCCATACTCGGCTGCCTGCGCTGCGAAGCCTGCATTGGCGTCGTTGTAATACTGAATACGCCCATCACCGTTCTTGTCGTCAAACCTGACAAGTCCCGTCTGCTCCCAGGTTTCGAACCAGTCGGGCCGATCATCGTAGGCCATATTACCCGCGGCGCTGCCTATCGCGCCGGGCTGGATCGTCTCAATCAGGTTGTAGCGCGCCATCGAGCCGACAGCGGGAGCGGTCGTGTAGAGGATCGCGATAAACAGTAGCGCATAGCCGGCTGATAATCGCGCATCACGAACTTTCGGTACCGTGAAAAATCGTACGATCACGTGCGGCAAGCCCGCCGTGCCAGCCATGAGAGCCAGCGTGATGCAAAACACGTCAATTCTGCTCTTTGTCCCCGATGTGTACTGATTGAAGCCGAGCGACGTGACAATGTCGTCGAGTTTGTCGAGCAAGGCAGTGCCGCTGCCAGCTACCTCGCTGCCGAAGGCGAGTTGCGGAATCGGATTACCCGTGATCTGAATCGCAATAAAAACCGCTGGCACTGTGTACGCAAAAATCAAAACACAGTATTGCGCGACCTGTGTGTAAGTAATGCCCTTCATGCCGCCGAGCACTGCGTAGACGAAGACGATGCCCATGCCTATCAGCAGGCCGACCGTCACTTCAACCTCGAGAAAGCGGGAAAACACGATACCGACACCACGCATCTGGCCGGCAACATAGGTAAATGAAATGAATATCAAACATATAACCGCGACGATGCGCGCCGTCCTGGAGTAATAGCGCTCGGCGATAAATTCCGGCACCGTGAATTTGCCGAACTTCCTCAGATAGGGTGCGAGCAGCAAAGCCAGCAGCACGTAGCCGCCGGTCCAGCCCATCAGGTACACGGATCCGTCGTAGCCGAGAAACGCGATCAATCCGGCCATAGAAATAAACGATGCGGCACTCATCCAGTCTGCCGCTGTCGCCATGCCGTTCGCGACCGGGGACACTCCCCTCCCTGCTATGTAGAAGTCACCGGTATTATGTGCGCGCGACCAGATCGCGATGCCGATGTACAACGCGAAGCTGAGCCCGACAACGAAATACGTAAGACCCTGGAGACTCATCGTCTCTGCTCAGTCTTCGTGCACATCAAATTTCCTGTCGATGCGGTTCATGCGCCAGGCGTAGAAGAAGATCAGCGCGACGAAGATGTAAATAGAACCCTGCTGCGCGAACCAGAAACCGAGCTGGAATCCGCCGACCCTAATGTGATTCATCTGATCGACAAATAACACGCCAAAGCCAAAGGAACAGACAAACCAGATCGCAAGGCATACTCCGACGAGGTTCAGATTGGCGCGCCAGTAGGCCATTCGCTTGTCGAGATGCATGACATCACCCGAAAGTCATTCTTGTTGTGAATTACTAATCTATCAGAGCATACTCGTTTCCAATAGCCCCGAGGACCAACATGCATTCAACAGACGAACACGCGAAGCAATTTGTCGAGGTTCACGGCCATCGCATGGCCTATGTCGAGATCGGGGAAGGCGATCCCATTGTTTTTCAGCACGGCAATCCGACGTCGTCTTATCTGTGGCGAAATATCATGCCCGATCTTGCCGATTACGGCCGCTGCATCGCCGTCGATCTGATCGGTATGGGTGACTCCGACAAGCTCGAACCTTCGGGACCGGAACGCTACCGGTACACCGAGCACCGCGACTACCTGTTCGCGGCTTGGGACGCACTCGGTATTCGCGACAATGTGACTTTCGTGATTCATGACTGGGGGTCGGCGCTCGGTTTCGATTGGGCCTACCAGCATGCCGACAAGGTCAAAGGCATTGCGTTTATGGAAGCTATTGTTCGACCGGTGACATGGGCCTCCTGGCCAGACGCCGCCAGAGACATATTTCAGGCATTCCGCTCCGCAAACGGCGAGCAGATAATTCTTGAGAAAAATCTCTTCGTCGAGCGCGTATTGCCGGGATCCGTTATTCGCAAGCTCAGCGATGCGGAGATGGATGTGTACCGGCGGCCGTTCGTGCGAGCTGGTGAGGACCGACGGCCGACACTGACGTGGCCACGACAGATTCCGATCGATGGCAAACCGGAAGACGTTCACGACATCGTCGCCGCCTACAGCGAATGGCTGACAAACTCACCGATTCCGAAGTTGTTCGTTAATGCCGAGCCCGGTGCCATTTTGACGGGGTTGCAGCGAGATTTCTGCCGCAGATTTCCCAATCAGACCGAGGTCACGGTAGCTGGCATTCATTTCATACAGGAAGACTCGGCCGCAGAAATTTCAGCGGCTCTGGTCGGCTGGATGACGAACCTGCAGGACACCAACAAATAGGGCACCAACAAAAAAGGCGGTCTCTTTCGAAACCGCCTTTGTAACCAACGTTAGCACGTGGTTCCTGGCCCCCTGAGTCCCCCGCCAAGCCGTACCTGAAGGTGTCTTACTGTTCCCAGCGTCGCCTGCTTGTTGCTCAAAGGCTACGCTTTACAGGCCAGAAGTTCGCAGAAATACCATGATTTGTCAATTCTTTAGGCCGTTTCTCGCCGGACATCGTGGATTTTCACCCTGGTAGTTGTGATTAAGCAACAAATGTATCGGGCGATATGCGGGCCGAGAAGCCCATTATTGGTGGCTCCAGTTGTCGGGGTTGCTCGAGTCGCCCGGCGAGAGGCCAATGATATCGCCATCCGTGTCGACACCGATACCGAGCACGGTCCGGTTTGCATAGGCGAAATACGCGGCGACCTGGTTCAGCTCGAGGATTTCGCCATCCTCGAATCCTGCACGACGAAGACCCGCAATGTCCTCGGCAGACATTTCGGCTGCGCGCGTCGTCAGCCGCTCGGCGTACTCCAATCCTGCCAGCTCGCGTCCCGAAAAAGCGGCGGCAGGATCTCTGTCCTCGAATGCGCGCCTGATCGCCGCGGCGCGCTCATCATCGGCGAGCAGGCGCATCAAGCCGGCAAAATGATGCTCGACGCAGTATTGGCACTGGTTCAACAGGCTGACATAGACGCCGATCGTCTCCAGATACGACTTCGACAACGTGTTGCGCGGATGGTGTAGCACGGACTTGTACAACGTCATGTGTCCTTGCATCGTATGCGGCCGGAGGCTGTGGGCAAGCATGATGTTGTCGACGTTATTGTCCGGGCCCTTGATGCGGTCGTACAAGCGCCTGAGTGCCCCGCTCGCCTCGTCATATGAGATAGTTGAAATCCAGGTCATTGCGTTGGCCACTGAGTGCATATAAGAGGGATAGAAAATAACAGCATGGACCCGGCGCGGCGTAATCGGATCTTTGGCCTGGCCCTGCCAATCATTGGTGGCATGGTATCGCAGAATCTGCTCAATATTGTCGACACGGCGATGGTGGGTTTCCTCGGCGATGCCGCGCTGGCCGCGGTCGGACTTGGCGGCTTCGTCGTGTTCATGTGCCAGGCATTGATTTTGGGGATTTCGACCGGCGTGCAATCCAGCGCTGCGCGCCGCAAAGGCGAAGGCAACCCAGCGCGCGCCGCCGCAATTCTCAACGCGGCGCTAGTGCTTGTCCTGATTGTCGCGCCTGTATTTTCACTGGTGCTTATCCAACTCGCCGCACCGGTGTACCCGTTCCTGAATTCCGATCCGGCTGTCATCGAGCGCGGCGTGCCGTACATCGAATGGCGTCTTGCGGCGATCGTATTCGTCGGTATGAATTTCGCGTTTCGTGGCTACTGGAACGCGCTGGACCTGTCGCGCGTCTACATGACGACGCTGATATGCATGCACGCCACGAATATCTTGCTGAACTACGTTCTGATTTTCGGCAACTTCGGCGCGCCGGCGCTGGGTGTCACGGGCGCCGGCATGGCGAGCGCCATATCGATGGCCGTCGGCACAGTGATCTATTTCTATCTTGGCGTGAAACACGTGCGCAAGGACGGCTTCCTGCGGTGCATGGCCACACGCTCGGAAACGGCATCGCTGGTCAGAGTCTCGATCCCGGCCGGCCTGCAGCAGCTGTTCTTTGCCGCCGGCCTGGTCGCGATGTTCTGGATCATTGGCAAAATCGGCACCCCGGAACTCGCCGCCGCGAACGTGCTTGTAACGGTATTGTTGTTCGCTATTCTGCCGGGTCTCGGTATGGGCCTCGCATGCGCAACCCTGGTAGGACAGGCGCTTGGCAAACGCGAGCCCGAGGATGCGTATCGATGGGCGTTTGACGTGGCCAAGGTCACGGTCGTCCTGTTGACGATATTGGGTCTGCCGATGTGGCTCGTGCCCGACCTCGTCTCATCCGTATTCATTCACGAGGATTCGACGCGCGAACTGGCGCGCTGGCCGATGCGCATTATGGGTCTCACAATGCCGATAGAAGCGATCGGATTTGCGTTCATGCACGGTATGCTGGGTGCGGGAGACGCCCACCGCGTCATGTCCGTCAGCATCGGCACGCAATGGCTCTTGTTCCTGCCGTTCGCATTCGTTATCGGACCTGTGGTTGGCTACGGTCTTCTGGGCGTCTGGGTCTGGCAGGGAGTTACGCGAACGCTGCAATCGTGGCTGTTTTTCACGATGTGGCGCGGCCGCAAATGGCAGCGAATCGAGGTATGAATTTGAGAACGGCAGATTGGGTAAAACACGTCGGGATCGTGCTGCTAACGGCCATGGCTGCCGCAAGAGCGGACATCGCGCTGGTCAACATCAATGGCTATACGCCGACGGGCGCCGGCCTGCGTGAATTCAACATGCTCGTCATTTCGGATAACGGCAGAGTTTTGGCCGTCGGTGACCAAGCCCTACTCAACGCTCATCCTGACGCTGTGCGAATCGATGGCAGGGGCCGGACCGTGCTGCCTGGCCTGACCGATGCGCACGCGCATGTTTATGGACTCGGGTTTCTGGCGGTCAGCCTCGATCTGACAGGATCACCTTCACTGCGTGAGGCTCTCCGACAAATAGCCGAGTATTCCGCGTCTGTGCCACACTCAAGTTGGATACAGGGCCGGGGCTGGAACCAGGTCCTGTGGCCGGTACAGGAATTTCCACGGGCGGCTGACATTGACGACGTGGTCAGCGAACGTCCGGTGTGGCTGCGGCGCATCGACGGCCATGCGGGCTGGGCAAACAGCAAGGCCATCGAGATAGCGGGCATAGACAATGACACGCCCGACCCGATCGGCGGCAATATCGTGCGCGACGCATCGGGCAAGGCCACAGGAATCCTGATTGACAAGGCAATGGCGCTGGTCGCACAGCATATTCCGGCACCCGACAAAGACGATATCCGTGCGGCGTATCTCGAAGCGTCCAGGTACTTGCTGTCGCTCGGGATGACCAGCGTGCATGACGCTGGCATCAATATTCGCGAGGCTGAGGTTTACATGTCCATGGCCGACGACGGTGAACTCGGCATGCGCATTTACGCAATGCTCAGCGACGCGGGCGAGAACCTCGACGCTATGGGGGCGCCACTCCAGGGCTACGGCGATGACCGGCTCGAAATCGCCGCCGTAAAAATTTACGCCGACGGCGCACTCGGCAGTCGCGGTGCAGCGCTGATCGAGCCGTACTCCGACGATGTCGAAAATCGCGGTCTGCCTTTTTTCACAGCTGATGAGTTGACCGGCTTCACCCGGAAAGCGAACGGCATGGGCTTCCAGGCCGCAATTCATGCGATTGGCGACCTCGGCAACCGCATGGCGCTGGATGCGTTCGACGCGGTGCAGGGTGGCAAGCCTTCGCCGCTGCGCAATCGAATTGAACACGCGCAAATCATCGCACTTGCCGATTTACCGAGATTTGCCAAGCTCGGCGTCATCGCATCGATGCAACCGACGCACGCGACCAGTGACATGAATATGGCTGAGGATCGCGTTGGCGCCGAACGCATCAAAGGTGGATACGCGTGGCGTCGACTGCTCGAGTCGGGCGCCGTTATTGCCAGCGGCTCGGATTTTCCGGTTGAGCTGGCCAACCCGTGGCACGGCCTCTACGCTGCCGTGACCCGCCAGAGCCGTGACGGTGAGCCTGAAGGGGGTTGGTACGCCGACCAGGCATTGACCCGGGCCGAGGCGCTGCACACGTTCACGCTGGCTGCCGCGTATGCCGCGCATCAGGAAGACCGCCTCGGCAGTCTCGAGCCCGGTAAATGGGCAGATTTCGTTATGATTGACCGCGACTATTTCGACATCCCGGCGTCTGAGATCGACGACATTCAGGTCCTCGAGACCTGGGTCGGGGGCAAACGCGTATTCCAAGCGGGAGGTACACAATGATTGTTGAACAGGTCTGGACCGGCAACGCCTATCGTAATTTCAACTATTTGATCGCGTGTCCGGAAACGGGCGACGCGCTGGCGATTGATCCGCTCGACTACGGCAAGTGTCTCGCT
>Ga0224507_10000152_pt1 | contig 25971 bp, 17 predicted proteins | sample SF_Jan12_sed_USG_3_FD_170159 | JGI IMG/M metagenome (GOLD analysis project Ga0224507, IMG submission 170159) | Sediment microbial communities from San Francisco Bay, California, United States - SF_Jan12_sed_USGS_13 | ecosystem: Environmental > Aquatic > Marine > Sediment | place: USA... | reverse complement strand
TGTTCCTTCATATTACCTGGATTTGTAACATAAAAATAGTTATCAGGGTCGCCATCGTCATCTTGATCCCATTCACTCTTTAGGTTAGGAATTGGATCTGCAGAATATTCTAATTCTCCATCACTATCACTATCAGTAAGAGGTGTGTCAGTATCATTAAAGCCCCCCCATTTTGCAGCAAAATATAAAGGGTTTTTAAGTAAGGTAACAGCATCTCCATCAGTGTCTGGAGTAAATGTCCTGGAATGAGTATCATCTGGAAGAGGATAAGGAGTCGTTCCATCACTCTCAAAATCCTTCCAACAGTCTACAGGAGTATTTGGTGCGGTGCAGGCTTCTGGGGTATCAAGCATAAAATTTATCTCTTCAGCGTCACTACCTGTGAAAATACCGTCTTCATTTTTCCTGATCTCAAGATAGGCACCATCGGCAGTGGTTCCAGAAATAAAATATCCGGCATGCATGACCATAAAGGTACTAATTTTTTCGTTTGTTAAAGTTATTGTAACTTTATTAGTTACCGTGTCTACCTGGTATTCATAGGTGACGATATAATCCATATCGTAATCACCGCCATACTCAGAATCCTCATAACTGATACGAAATTTACCGTAAGTACTGGTCAAGGTTTCAACAAAAAAATCAACAATGGTAGAGTTAAGCTTAGCATTTCCGTAGTTTGTTGTTAAATAATCATCATATTTGGTACCTCCCCAGAGTGTCTTACAGAAAGGAACAATGGTAATAATCTTATCATTATCCATGGGAATATTTATTTCAGGAAGTGGTGCCGCCAATGCCACGGCCATTGTTGTTACATATTGATTACCTGGAGCTGTTTTATTTATATCATTTTTCAAACCATAATAGGCTATTGCAGCAGAATAATAGCTACCTTGTTGCCCAGGATTTTCTATACAACTTCCTCGGATTTGCAATTTTGAATCAATGTCTTTTGCTGAACAAGCATTATCGCTCACAGAAGCGCCTGTTTGGCCTACAAAGTGTTTTCCCTGTAATTCTGCATCATTTTTATAGATGGTGTCACTGAGCGTACTAACATCCAAATCATTATTATTAGCACTGAACTCAGCCGTAAATCCCGGAAGGGCTGTATTTGCCAATGCAAAAGGGGATCCAGGCAACTCATCTGAATCATAGGATGGATTGGTATCTGATATAACAAGCATGTACGGCTTAGAACATGACTGGTAACCATTATCATCGGGATCGTAGGGGTCATTCCAGTCTGGAGTCGGCAAGTTAAGTAAGGTATCAGCTGGCTTAAAAAAAGTATGAGGGGTTTTTTGTCCTGCAAGATACCGCATACCTTCAAACATCATTTCTGCCACCGGGTTTCCCCAATCAACACAAGCTCCATAAGAATACATTGTCGCTGAAATACGGGAACATCCCATGTCAGCGTAAGAATAATCACCAGGTTGCGCACCCGCGTTAGGGTCATCCCAATTTTTTGGCCCATATTCATAACCGTAAACACGTAGTTTATTAATCGTTTCAACGATACCTCCAGTCGCTGGCGTTAAAAATTGACCAGTATCCTTATCCACTTCATTTGTAAAACTACCTATATTCTTACGTAAAACTCCTCCATCAGTATTCTTTTTATAACTACCTGTAAGGAGACCAAAATACATTTTATCAGACATACCGTAGGAATGAAGAAGTCCAGTTGGCTTATAATTATTAGCATACTGGGTACAATTATCTTCTTTCAATTCTTCATTATAACAAACTGCCACTCGTGCCTCAAAGGTCTTCACCTTACTTTCAACAGGCTCGTATTCCTTTAAACCATAAAATGTTTGCAAAAAACCATAAAATGTTTTCGTATCATCAGTTTCTGTTGGAGCAATACCTGATGATTCAATTGTTGTTGGTTTTAAAACCGTTGTTTCAGTTATTCGCGTCCGTGATGAACTCCATTCTTCAGCAGAACCTTCAACAACCGGGAGACTATAATATTTTAGATGGCGCCAATACTTATCCTGGTCAGAGGTCATAAAGTCATAATAGGAAATCGTTGCGGAGCTAGAGAAATCTATATCCCCATTAGAATCATAGGTGGCCGTATCATTAAATGCAATTTCTCGATCATATAATAAATACCAGCTTTCGTTACCAGTTAATTCATGATAACGAAATGTTATATTATATTTACCAGGAGTGAGTTCAGCATAAGCAAAGGTACCACTGCCGGAAGAAGCCACATCATAACTTCCCATAATCCACTTATCAGGCAAGCTAACCACAGTTGCATTTTCGTCATCTGGCATATTGTTTGTAGGTATAGTCGCTCCTCTATAACTAGTACTAGTTATGCTAGCACCGGTATCTTTCAATGGTTCAATAATCATTTCTATATTATCATCATTAAAGAGCAGAAAACGGAATCTATTTGTAAATGCATTATACTTTGTAGACCCACTACCTCCACCTCTCCATACTTCATCCGGTAAGACTTCCAGGGTGGCCGTAAATACACTTATGTAATAATCACCAATATAATAACCTTCATAATCAGGATCATCTAAAAATGGATTTGCGTCAGCAATTGAAACCTGGTTAACTTCGTCAACAAACCGGGATGCCCCACCATGTTCCTCATTGGCAAAGGTGGCAATTACATCATCCCATTCTTCATGGGAAGTTATTGACTCTTGCCAGTAACCTTCTTCGGATGAAGGGGTGTATTCTATCCAACCCCAATTAATGGCAGTAGGAGTACCAGAAGATATCCAATCCCAAATACGATGTGGGCTATTAGCCAATGTAAGCAGTAATGGGGCATCATCATAACCATAGTTATTACTATTTTGATCAATAGTAACCGAGGCGAATAAATGACGAAGAGTTGCACCTTTAGGAGCCTCATATGGTGTATAATCACGAATATCATAGCCATCAGCTGTCAAGCTGTGGTATTCATGCCCTGAGGTATGACTATCCTGAGGGATAAATACTCGTTCCAATACTGTTTCAGTAACCGTATCCACAGCGCGATAGCCACCGTACAGTACCTTACGCAAAGCATCCATCCGAGTTGTAGTTAAATAATTTAAGAAATCACCACTCCACTCTCCGACCCATTCTCCGGTATTCGCGTCCAACGCCCCACATTTCTTAGTAGGAGCGTTGGTTATAGGGTTAAGGTGCGTTTTACTAGTTGGATAAAAACGAGCAGGAACACTTGTACTATCATACTTGTAGCACTTATAGGAGTCAAAATATCCATAATAGTCAAACCCTTTTGAATACACCCCATTGAAATCTATATCTTCATAGGGTTCCCCTAAATCATAAGTACCTGAGTTATTTTCGTCTGTGTATTGTTCTCCCTCACCCCGATATCGAGTATCGATGGTACCGTCACCGTCAAGATCGGAGGCATCATTATATGCTTCGTAATAAAGTTTGTGATCTCGCCCCAAAACCATAAGTACAAGGGGGGGGGGATCAGTATCTAAAAATGGTATGTCCACATGATAATCAGAATTTTCAGTTGCCTGAACAGATCCTGGGATCATTAATCCGAAAGGAATTAAATAAACCATCGTAAAAATAGTAGATATAATTCTGATATTCATAAAACACCTCAATGCATAAACCATTATAAATCTGTTTATAGCGTAAGAAATAAACATTAATTTTTAATTTCAATTCAAAAATTTAATAAATATGTCATAAAATAACAGTATGGTGGACTGTTTCTTCTATCGACCATAAACACAATCACCAGCCGTGCCTACAAGATGTCGGTAACCTACACGAACAATAGCCTCACTCCCCTCAAAGCCATACAGTTTGGAATGAATATCGTACAAGTAATGTACCCCACCAGTACCATCTCCACGTCCATTACCCTCATACCCTGAATTTGATTCTCTCCCCTGACCATCCGTAGGTTTTTTCGTTTGAAAAACCGAAATATTAGTATGAAGATCAGGGCTAGTTCCTGCAACTCTGGGAGGGTAGGTTATATCACGGTAACCTGTATCATCTGAAGGATATTTTAAAAGTTCCGTGCTTGAGGGAACCGAGGAATTAGCGTAAAGATCACTGGTCATTACCTCCACCCCTTTAATATGAGAAGAATTAGTTGCCCCATCAACACGAAATCCTTTTGGACAAGCAATGTTTTGTTCTATAACCTCAATGGCAACTTCAGTTCCTGCATCAGCCCCATAAAAGTTCTTTTGGGCTAATCTCTCATTACGACTAATCATATGTTCAACCTGCATGGTTGATGAAGTAGAAAGACCTATAATAGTGAGAATCACCAAAAACATTAAGGCGGCAACTAATACAAATCCATTTTCTTGATAGACAAAACATTTGGGCACGTTATTCGTCGTCAATTTTGATTTGTAATTATTCATATTCAATATTTCACCTGTAGAAATTTATTATATGTTATTACAGGGCATAACGTTTATTTTATATATAGATATAAAATTTACATTAAAATTTAAAACTCGTCTTTCATGCAGTACTGGATAGTTATTATAATTTTAATCACTAACCATCAAAGGCCATATTTAATGTAATTAAAATTTGCTAACTCAATTTTATCTAAATTGCGCACGACATGAACACTAACCATTTTTGTGTTAGGTACTGGATGATCAACTGCTATATTCCAATAAATGGTATATAATCCATCTTCTGTTATCTCTGCTTGATCTGCATCATCGCCTATATCTGTTAAGCCAAAATTATCATTAGGCGCCGGATCATCATCTATACCATCACCAAAACCTCCATTATCCAGGTCTTGTTTGGTACCATCTAAATCTGAATCATCAAGAAGTGGATCGTCATAACTCATCGCTGCAATTTCTTCTAAAATACTACTATTCCAATTAGATGCAATAAATACATGATTAGCAGTGGCATTACCTTTTATGGCTGCTATTTGCATGGTGTTAAGAGCCAACATACCAATACTAAGAATAACCATTGACACCATTACCTCTATAAGGCTAAATCCTTGTTTATTAATCATAGCCACAATTTTTCCAGGGATATTTTTTTATCAGTTCTTTTATTATTTTAAATTATTAACCATCTATTTGTGATAAAGAATAACGAAAGAAATGCAACTTAATATAAACACCTCTCCTCCATCCGGTTACCGCTACCCACCGAGAAAAGCTATAGCAAGCAGCGCAACTACATAAACCTGTGGAACCATAAACCACTTACAATTTCGTACAGTATTAAATCAGCTAGTTCCTAACTACTTGCCCAGGTGCGAAGAAATATTTCTAAATAATTTTAGCTCAATTTATTTCATCCAAGTTCTTAATTAGCCGCCAATAGCCAGGGCAATATTTCTTAAAAAAATATTTTTAGTCATAAAATATCTCCGATAACTATCACCTGATGGGTTGTTCCAGTTAACCCCACTGGCAGAGGCAAAATTTTGACCAGATCCCATATGATTGATTGAACGAGCACTCCTAGTCAATATTGACAGTTGAATATTTGTTATCAACTTTAACTGGACATTCGTGGGGGACAGAGTATCAGTGCCATCATTAACTCTATAGTAAAATTCAATTTTTTCTACATTTTCAGCGAGAGCCTGTTGAACTTCTGCGGTGACATTCCCACCATTATCTAGATATCCTGTTGTTCTTATAAGGTCATCATCTCCATCACCATCATAATCAGTTAGAGAATAACTAATTGTGATTGTTTCCTCTGGTTCGTCCGTTGTCCCATCAGAATCATTATCTTTACCATCCCAATCACCCGACATACTAAATTGCAGCGAGTTATTTTGGGCGTCAATAATTCCCAGGGGATTATTTCCAGAACCCGTATTGTAACCAGCCATTCGGAGCTCATTGGACATCAAATAAAGAGCAGCTCGCAAATCGTCCTGCATGTCAACAGTTTCTTCCTGAGCCTCAAATGTCCTCTGTTGACTAGTGAACACCTTGAACATTACCGCCATAATCATAGAAGATATGGCCAGAGCAAACATTAGCTCAATTAAAGTGAAGCCAACATTTTGATATAATCTCTTTTGTCTACTAAAAGTCATTGACATCATAAAACCATTAATTAAATAACATTCTGTGATCATTAATAATTAAACAATATTATAATAAATCGAAATCTACACTACGGTAATCTTAGTATGACCAGTTACGAAAAATAAAATTTTAAACTGTCTTTCACTACTATTATTGTTTAATATAATAGATCCATTCTGAAGCGTAGTATCTATTCCATTAATACAGCATTCCATTATGATGCCCCTGGAGTTAATCAACACAGACATGTTATTAGTAGCATTTGAAATAGCAACGTTCTCTATGGTATCGTCAAGATAGACAACCTCACCAACATCAACTTGTTGATTGCTCGTGAAAGCTCCTGCTCCGTTATCCTCAAAAACCCTGTAACGAACCATGTCTGAGTTAAAAATATTTTCAAACAAAATAGTTAACTTTTTATTTTGACTGATAACCTCCATGCGAGTTCGCTGAAAAACCGTGTTCACTTCACGAGCAGCGGCTTTTAATTGATAGTTCGCTCGCCAAGATAAATAGGAAGGGATGGCAACGGAACTTAAAATACCTACTATACCTAAGACCACAGCAAGCTCTAAAGTTGAGAAGCCACATTTACTTAAAAGCGGATTAGTTATTTTTTTACCTATAGTTTCAGAGAGATAATTTGATATTATTTTCATTTTGATATACTCCTAGACGAATACTCAAAAAACAAATACACATCTTTTTTACTTATTAACCCGCTCCATCCAATGTCAATTAAAAGTGACTGGTGAACAAAACTTATTAAACCCTTGAACCACAATGAAAATATGCAATGTGAATGCCATTATTAATTACCAAACCAAATACATAAAAAATAAATATAAAACTAATTACTTAAGCTCTCAAGCTCAAACAGTAGTAATAATCACAACCAGGTAATTGTAAAACTATTTTACTTGATGTTAATTGTTTTTACAGTTTGCACATTCCTAGCAAATATCATTTCCCCACTATATTTTTTTACCAATATACCTATTGTAAATTTTAAACATGATAACAGTTACATATAATCAAACTACTGTACCTACCACCTAGCTAGTTTGACCTTTCAACTATCTCTTGCGCATAGAGAACAGTTATTATTGTTATTGATTTACCGATATCAAACTATAAATTTAAAACAGAACTCAGCACAGATAAGCCCCAATTAAAAAATATTATATTTTTTTTATCATAACATTCTCGCAGGTCATCATTTTTCCAAATCTCTGAATAACATGATATATTACGACATCTAGAGTCAAACTAGTACCTGGTCACAGTTTAACCGTCAGCCTAAAGTTTAAGTAACCTATTAATATACCTAGTTATTTGCATAATTATTAAAGAGCAGTGATAAAAATCGCCTCCACGCGAACCATCAGCATGCCAATATATATAGGCCTTGCAAAAAATATATTTCTCCATCTCGAAGTCTGCGCTTACCGGCTTATCTATTTAGCCGTCTTCTTTGCCTGGGCAATAGATAAATTATTATATTATGTGCCTATAAACTATTCTCAGGTTTGTCGTTTATCAGAAAGATTTACAGAAAAACTAAGGAAGTTTTTCTCTAAATTACTAAGAAGAACTTGCTAGCCTCATGAGTAAATTTTGCATCCTGAGAATTGTTTATAGGCAAATTTATTATTTCCCATGGCTCTAAAATTTTTTAATTAAGGCACCTACCCTAAATGGGCGGTCGTTGTTCCAAGTGTAGCACCGTAAAGGCACTACTTGTGAGATCCTCTCGGCTTCGGCTTAATCAATTATATTATGTTGTAAATATTCACTCGCATTCAGGCCTCAGCCAGACGGCTATGCATGTCAGGGAACCACAGGCAGTTTAATAAAACAAACAAAGGGATTTATTTTACTGCATACCTAAGGCACAGTTGGTAAATACATGCACTACTATTTTGCCTATACTAAGAGAAGCCTCGTTGTACAGTTTTCTTTTATTGCCATATTTGAATATCCAGGTTACATGCCATTAACTGTCTTCATATACTTAGACCATCCAATTCACATTGACATGAGCCATACCCTCACGACATAACAACAAAAGTTTGCAAATTAACTAGTTAATTAAACAAGCCACCTGATAGAAACACCCCTAAATCTACTTTTCATTCCCATTTTCACCCTAATGATGCTATGAACCGCAAATACGACCTAGAACTCCTCGCCCCTGCCGGGTCGATTGAATCATTTTTTGCAGCCCTAAATTTTGGTGCTGATGCAGTTTATTGTGGTTTGAAAGAATTTTCAGCCAGAACCAAGGCTAAAAATTTTTCATTAAATGAATTGGAACAGATGATCCACTATGCCCATCACCTTAAACGCAAAGTGTATGTAGCCCTCAACACCCTAATTAAAGAGGAAGAGTTGGGTCGACTGGTGGAAGTATTGGGTTCTCTTTCTGAGAGTGAGATTGATGGCCTTATTATTCAGGATCTTGGAGTATGGCGAGTTTGCCGTAAATATTTTCCAAACCTTGAGTTACACGGTTCAACCCAACTCACCGTGCATAATAAAGAAGGGGTAGAAACACTAGCCGAAATGGGGTTCACCAGAGCCGTACTGGCAAGAGAGTTATCTCTGCGAGAAATTTCCTCTATTGCTAAACATACCGACCTGGAGCTTGAACATTTTATCCACGGTGCTCTCTGTTACTCCATTTCCGGCAACTGTTTTTTCTCTTCATTTATTACCGGAAAAAGCGGCAACCGGGGACGATGCGTACAACCATGTCGCAGGCAATATGAAGTGGAGGGCAAAAAAGGGGCCTATTTTTCACCAAGCGATCTGTGCGCCATAGAACATGTCGCCCAAATGGCCGATAACAGAGTGATCAGCTTTAAGATAGAGGGTCGCATGAAAAACAGTGAATATGTGGCCACAGTGGTTAAGGCCTACCGTTTGGTGCTCGACGCCCCCAAGAAGAAACGCAACAAAGCCGTCCAGGAAGCCAAGGAGCTCCTGACCAATGCCTATGGTCGCCCCATGACCAGCGGTTTATTAACCGGCAAACCAGCCAAAAACCTAGCTGATCCCTTTCAAAAAGGCGGTATTGGGAAATTCTGCGGTGATGTTCAATCCGCCAAAGGAACCTCTCTTACCTTTAAAACCGGGGAGACTATCCATGTTGGTGATCGTTTGCGTATTCAACCAATCAACGATCTGGATGGACGCGCCTTCACCATTAAAGAGTTATTTACTGGTAACTCCCGGCGCAAACGCGCTGACAGAGGAGTAATGGTTCGGATATCCACTCCCTTTGCTAATTATTTCCAACCGGGAGATAATATATATAAAATTGGGGGCGGCAAAATCTTTACCATGAGCGCCGAAGCTTGCGCGAGACAACTCAAAGGTGGCCGCCCCACCGCAAATCCGGTCCGCCTCAACATTTCCTGCACCATAGACACCCTCTCTATCCGGGGAGAAAATGAGATTTGCGAATTAAACCGTTGCTACCCAGTGGAAACAGAACCCGCCATCCGCTCACCACTTAGTCGTGAAAGACTCCTACCCATCTTCACCAAAACCGGCCATCCTGAACTAGGCTTAGAACAGCTCATCTGTGATGATTTACCACCAGTGGTCATAAAGCCTAGCAAGCTGAAAGAGATACGACGTAACTACTACCGTGAACTGGCAGAACTTACGGCTAAAAATAAAAGCCTACGGTTGGACCATGGGATTAACATGGCAAACAAAGGGATTTCGACGCCAGTTACTCGAAAAGCTAGCGAAACAAACAAAATTTCCGCGTGCATATGTCGACCCGAAGAGTTGGACATCTTCGACGAAAAACTCTTTGACCAGATCATCATTCCCCTTCGACGAGATATGGTAGATGCACTCAAAGAGCAGCTAAAACAAAAAAATATCAATATTGAGCGGATAATCTGGGATATCCCTGCCATCATTTATGACCAGGAAGCAGATTGGATTGAAGAGATAATAAAGGAACTGATCGCTACGAGACAATACAAATTTCGACTTAATAACATCGGCCACTTCCATTATTTCAGGGAGTTAGACCAAGCCTATCTCATTAGCGGGCCCTTGCTCTATACCCTAAACAGTCAAGCAGCTTATGGACTACATGACCTAGGGATTAGTGAACTCACCTTGAATATTGAAGATGACCAGAACAACATTAAACATATCATGACCCACGCCCCAGACATCCCGATTTCTCTCACCATATATGGCCCGGCACGACTCCTCACCTCCCGAATTCCCCTGCAAAAATTGGCGCAGAAAGCCACGATAAAAGGCGGCAACGACCTTAAAATGCATATGACAAAACGCAACGGGTTAACCACTGTCACGGCTGACAAAGAGTTTTCCCTCCTGGGACAACTTCATACCTTAAAGAAAATCGGACAATTAAACTATGTGATAGATTTCAGCCACTGCGGCTGGTTGAGTAAGCGCGGTAGCATGGTTATGGAAGCTCTCCGCAATGACACCCCACTGGAAGATACCACCATCTTTAATTTTGAACGCGGTTTGGAATAAGGGGTCATCATCGTTTCAACCAATAGAGCTAAGAATCAATAATATTACGATTAACGTCACCCCAATTCCTATACCTATAGCTACCCAGTGAAAAAATAGAGCAATCCCGCCAAAAGCCACAGCAACTCCACTGATAATCGGCTCCTTTTCCTTTATCCAGGCAAGAGGAGCCAATACAAGTGCCAAGACAGCCAACGCAATAGTGGATATATACAATGGAGGATATTTTGTTTCAGAAACTACTTCCCTATTCTTTTTTGCTTCTTTATCTTTACCAAAAGTTACCTTAAATATTTTAAGATCAATTTCTACCTTATTACGTAATTTCTGTTCTCTTTGCTGCTTTTCCCGCTCCTCATACTCCCCTTCCCATAAAACTGCACATACAAGAGCTGAGGCACCAACCAAAATAGCTAGGATGCCTATAATATGTTTTCTTAACATCTCAAATCCAAACATAATTAAATATTTTCCCAACTCCTTAGCCTAAATAGATTTCTCAAACTCCTAATTCCAATTCTTTGACAGGTAGCTGGTCACAGAGTTCACAATTAGCTGATTTAATTTACCCAAAGATTGTAAGTGGTCACAGGTAATTCATATTTAAGCAGTTGCCGCCCCTCACCATAACCCATCTATGCGGACGTGGGCAACCGCGTAAAAACAAGGTAGCTGTAACCAATTACCTACGACATTATCAACTGAAACCACTACACCAATATTTTTTTCCATCTAAAGAGATGGGCTATGAGCCAACCGATTACAAAGGCTGAGGCTAGATTGGCAGCCAGGGTGATACCCAGCATTAGCATGGCCACAAAATACTCTTGCCGCTCAGTTAAAGACATTATGGTTAAAGCAAGCTGGAGACCGGCAAATACGAGTAAAACCCCTAACACTGCCATGGGCAACAAGTTCAGAAGATAGATTATTTCAGGGCCGAGAAGCAAAGCAAGCGAGATGAACAATCCACCAATCATCAGATTTGAGCCAGCCGTCCGTGCTCCGAATCGATAATGGGCAGCCAAACCGCCCGCACCGTGACATAGCGGCATACCACCGAGACAAAAACTCATTAAATTCGCCACAGCCATACTGAGACAGACCCTACGATTAGTCACCCTTGCAGATCTCTCGCCAAAATACTCACTGGAAAGATCAGTGTAAGCCAAAACAGCATTACCCACAGTCATGGGAAGCTGCGGCAGAACCAACACCAGTAGGGCGAAATTAAAATCTACGGTCGCAGGCAAAGAAGCAGGAAAAAATCGTGGCATATGAAAAGATGGCAAGTGAAGGCCAAAGTTGCTCTTCGTAGTTCCTATCACCCCGATTAAAATGCCAAAGAGCACTACCATTAATCCAGCAGGATATTTTTTATTATCCAGCAAAATCAAAGTTAAGAAGCCAGCGATTCCACCCAAAACCAAACCTATGGGAATGGGTCCCAAAGTTTGCATAGACAAATGGGGTTCCGCTGCACCTTGCAATATCTGAAAACCAGAAACACCAATGATAAATTTCATTCCACCGGATATCAATAAAATACCGGTGGAAAGCTGCACTCCCCGAATAACCGCGATCGGCGTATATTTACGTATGAAATCCATGGCTCCACACGCACCCAAGACAAGCAATAAAACTCCCATCATCAAAGTGGAAGCAGAAATCTGCGAGGCAGTCAAGCCCGTTGCCACGGCATAAGCGCCGATTACTTTCATCGGCTGAACCGGTACCGTCACTCCAAAATAAACACCAGATACAACATAAAATAATCCAACCGCAAGAAACACACCTAACGGATCCAAGCCATTAACCACTACCATGGCCGCAGCAATTGGTAACAAGGTTCCCATATCCCCTAAAGAACCTGCCAACTCCAATCGGTTAAAGGAATAGAGTTTAGTCATATATCTACCCGCCTATATTTTTTGGTCATTTAATTATCAAGCATACTCAATCCCTCTTAGGGCAACATATTAGATTATTAAAATAAAACATAATGAAACAAAATAATAGTTAGAAATAGTTTACATCTCCATACTATTACTTAAGGTAAAAGGCATGGACGATGGTAAATTTCCAAAAATAGCGTTGGATTTTAGTATGCTTCAACAATATATTAGAAGCGCATAGCACAGTTACATATCTGTTACCTCGACAAAGAGAACGGCTAAAGATACAAACCAAATGGGATATATTTTTCCGAGACCCAGTGGGAAGGCAAGCTTGAATACCCTATATTATTGCCATACGAATTTCATTTTTTAGCCTCAGCGAAATATTGCTAAGTAGTCACAAGCACCTCATCTTCATGGGATTGCCCCTGCCACATGGATGGGCTATAGCAACCAACATCAACTGCATAATCCTGAACCACAGGTGACCACTTACGGCATTATAGTGTTTTAAATCTGCTACCTACAAACCATATGTTCATTGCAAAAATATCCACCTCCAGCTCCCAACCACTCCTTAACAACATCAATCATCACGCGTATTGCCATAACCGAATAAAAAATATATACTTCTCAAAATGGAATACTGGCTTTTTGACAAAAAATGATAAAACTTTAGCAGGAACGGCTGACGAAAATTATTATGAAACTGGCAACAGCTACCCAAATGCGGGAATTTGACCGCATAGCCATTGAAGATTATGGCATTCCTGGCATGGTACTTATGGAAAACGCCGGACGAGGTACTGTGGATTTCATGTGTCGAAAATTTGGCCCAGTCCATTCCAAATCAGTCCCCATCCTAATTGGTCCCGGCAACAACGGCGGCGACGGCCTGGTCATTGCCCGCAGAGTTCACCAGCTTGGTGGCAAACCTTTTCTCTTCTACCTCACTGATCCACAAAAACTCCAAGGAGACGCTGGGGCCAACCAACGTATCGTCAACAAACTCCCTATCCCTTCCCTGATCCTAAATGACACCCCAGGCCAGGATTTAATTGAAACAATAAAAAAAATAGCAGCAGAGCAAGAGATACATTCCATTGTAGACGCACTTTTCGGCACTGGGCTGACTAGAAAGCTGTCCGGTGGCTTTAAAGAGGCCGTGGACGCCATCAACCGATTAAGCGACGAACTGTATATCCCTGTTACTGCCGTAGATATTCCCTCCGGCCTAGAGAGTGACAGCGGCGCCATTTTAGGCAGCTGCATCAGGGCAACAATTACCGCCACCTACGGTTTAGCTAAACCCGCCCATTTCCAACATGGGGGAGAGACCATCGGCCAACTTGAAGTCGTGGACATCGGTATTCCACCGGAAGTGACCGACCAACCAGAACTCAAAGGGGAAACCCTGGACCGTAGATTACGCACCCTTCTCAGTCCCAGAGCAACTGCTACCCATAAAGGCGGATGCGGCCATCTGCTCATCATTGCCGGATCACAGGGCAAAACAGGGGCTGCAATTCTAAGTTGCCTGGGAGCACTTCACGGGGGCACGGGCTTAGTCACTTTAGCTACACCGCAAGCCCTCAATCCAATCATGGAATCAAACCTGATTGAAGCGATGACCATCCCCCTTCCCTGCCCGAAACCATTTCCGTCCATCGCCGATTACGATATTATTCGGGACAACCTAAAGGGCAAAAAAGCACTGGTTATTGGGCCCGGAATAGGTACCGAAGAGGAAACCATCCGACTGGTCCTTCAGCTCTATAAAGAAACAGAAATCCCTATGATCATCGATGCCGACGGACTCAACGCCCTCGCCAATCACCAGGATCTATTATCCGAAACTTCCGGCCCACGTATTTTCACCCCCCACCCTGGGGAGATGGGACGACTACTGAATTCGAAGAATAAAGACATTCAAGCAAATAGAATTGAAGCGGCGGCAAAATTAATTCGCACCACCGGAACCAACACCACTGTTGTTCTCAAAGGCGCAGGCACCATCTGTTATAACTCCTCAGGAGATTGGGCTATCAACACCAGCGGCAACCCCGGCATGGCCGCCGGTGGCATGGGAGACGTGCTCTCCGGCCTAATTGGCGGATTAATCGCTCAAGGATACGACCCATGGGACAGCGGACGTCTCGCAGTTTACTTACACTCCTTGGCCGCCGATCTTATCGCACAAAAACAACCTTGGGGATATCAGGCTTCACAGGTCGCAGCTGAGATACCCCATGCCTTATCAAACCTTCTTACAGATCAATCATAAAAATAAAGGAAGATTATGCTACATGCAAAAGATATAATGACCCGCGAAATCGTCACCGTTCTAGAAGAAACCTCAGTAAAAGATCTAGCTAAACTACTCTCGGAAAAGAAAATCAGCGGAGTGCCGGTCATAAATGACAACGGCAACATGATAGGCATAGTAACAGAGAACGACCTCATTGATCAGACTAAAAAAGTACATATTCCCACAGTGGTAGGAATTCTGGACTCATTTTTATTCCTCGAAAGTCCAAAAAAACTCAATAAAGATTTACAAAAAATGGCGGGAATTAAGGCGGGTGAAATCTGCTGCCGTGAAGTGATCGCTGTTGAAGAAACAACTCCCCTTGATGAAATAGCAACCATAATGTCAGAGAAAAAGATCCACACCCTACCGGTCACCAATAATGGAGAGCTGATTGGTATTATCGGTAAATCAGACATCATCCGAACTCTTGCCCAACGAAGCTAATTTACTGTAAGGGAGCTGGAAGAAAATAATCTACCCGAATGGCGTAGGATAGATAGGCCTTCGTCTTCTGCGTTATGCCAAGGGGCGCATACTTGTTGCATGTAACCCTTGGCATAACGCAGAAGACGGAGTCATAGACAAATCAGTCGGGTAGATTATTTTTTGGAAGTTCCCTAAGTGGTCACAGACACCTCATCTTTATACGGTAGCCTCTGCACGCATAGATGGGGCTATAGCGAACAGCGACAACTGTATAAATCTTAGATACCTATGACCACTTTCTATCTTGCAATTAATTAAATCAATTAGTTATAAACCCTGTGACCATTTACAATTTACTCCCCCTATATCAGTAACGAGGTGACGAGCATTGCTACCCTCCGTATAATAATTTCCCCAGGACATGTGCTACTTTCTTCATAGGGCCCGGGCATGGACAAATATAGTACCTAGTTTCGGGGTCTGTAACTAGCTGATTAATATACAGCGAGATAGTAAGTAATCACACCTGCGTCAGATTGATTCAACTATTATTTCTTATCGCCAGAAAATAGTTCATAGGTATTACGTCCCTTCTTTTTAGCACGATACATAGCGATATCGGCATTACGGAGCATGGTCTCCGCATCACTACAATCATCGGGAAAAATACTAATACCTACACTCGCCCCAATATTGCATATATGCTCATTAACCTCAATGGGCTCATTAAGCAGAGATATAGCTTTTTCCGCTACCATCTCACATCCTTGAGCAGAATGAGTGCTCTCCAACAAGATCACGAACTCATCACCGCCCAGCCGACATATACTATCTGACGAACGAAGCATAGCCGTAAGACGTTCTGATACTCTAATCAACACCTCATCCCCCACCGCGTGCCCATAGGTGTCATTAATCGGCTTAAACCGATCAAGATCAATAAATAACAGACAAAGAATTCGCTTATTACGCTTTGCCAGAGAAATAGCCTGGGGTAATCTTTTACGGAAATAATTACGATTAGGTAGACTGGTCAAAGAATCATGATTAGCCATATAACGAATCAGACTGGCCGCCTGTTGTCGTTCGGTCACATCCTGAAACACCATCACTCCACCACAAACCTTACCGTTACTGAAAATAGGAGTCACCCGACAGTCTACCGGAAAAGCTACACCGCTTTTTTTCAAAAGCCGCATTTCATCATGATGAAGTGGCTCTTTAGTACAATTACACTCATTTTTCTCAAAAAAAGGACAACAATCAAACTCAAAATCATCCTGTCCGGGTCTAGATATCTTAAATATCTCCTTATATGACCGACCCAACACTTCTTCCTTGCTATATTCCAGCATCTCCAACGCTGCCGGGTTAATATAACTGATTAATTTATCACCATCCACTCCACAAATACCGTTAGCCGCCGAGTCAAGGATTAGCTCATAGTTCCTTGTCATCTCCTCCAACTCCCGTCTGGCCCAATGCGCTTCCAGAATATATTTTATTCTGTTGCGCAACACGGCCCAATGGATGGGCTTACAGATATAATCCATAGCCCCTGCCCCAAAAGAACGATCAACAACTTGCTCATTATCCAAGGCAGTAACCATAAGCACTGGCGGCGGGTGAGAATAGAGAGTATTAATCCGTTCACAAACCGTGGGCCCTTCCAAACCTGGCATTGCTATATCAAGGATAACCAAGTCAAATTCTTTTTCCGCTATTTTTTTCAGCCCCTCCTCACCATCTGCCGCTTCTGCAACATGATACCCTTCGCCCTCAAGAAACTGACGAAGAAATAAACGAATAACCTCATCGTCATCTACAATTAATATTGATGGAGTGATGTTAGTAAATAATGATAAAGTCATAATCCGTTAGAGAGTAGAATATAAAAAAACAAATAACAACAATTTGTAATGATCAAATAATGGAAAGATATTTATTCCTATTGTCGCGTATATGAAAGAATTAAGCAAGCTCTTCAAGTAAAAATTCTTCCAACTCTTTAGCCGCGTCTCGCAGCTCCGCAACTAACTTTACAATACCAATGAGGTTACCTCCACCTCCCTGTTTTTCGATACCATAGCAAAGAGCAGCCATATGAACCGCGCCAAATTGACTGCAACTGCCTTTTAAGGTGTGAGCTACAAGTCGTACAGTCTCCGCATCATTTTTCTCAGCCGCTATCTCCAGCTGTCGCAATCTAGTGGGCATAGAGCTTAAAAACACTTTAACAACCGGCTTAATATCACCAACATTTTCCTTTAAACGAGCTAGGGTTAAAGGGTTAATATGTTCAGTATCCAATACCTTATTAAAGCTTCCAGTGGACCGTGGTTGTTCATTTGAGACAAAACGTTCTCTCAAAAGATGGGCTACATTGGGAAACCAGCTCTGCAAGACTTCCTGTAATTGGTTAAAATTTATTGGCTTCAGCAAGTAATCCTCCATCCCCACGTCCTTACAACGTTGTCTGGTAAAAGGGGTAGCGTCTGCGGTCAAAGCAATAATGATCGGCAGAAGCTCCCCTTTTTCAGCTGCCCTACGTAATATTGCGGTGGTAGCATCAAAACCGTCCATAATAGGCATTTGGCAATCCATAAATACAAGATCAAAACTTTCTTTTTCAAACAATCCACAAGCCTCTTCCCCCTGACATGCACAACATACCAATATCCCGATATCCTTAAATATTTCCCCCATAACCATTCTATTAGTCGCATCATCATCCACAATAAGAATTCGCGGTACTACATTCTCACCCAACACTGGACTTTCAGATAACATTACTTTTTTGTGAACAAATTCTTTTTTATCGAAAGTTAAAGCCTTTTGTTCTGGTTTCATATGAGGAAGAGTGAGAGTGAACCAAAAAATACTTCCCTTTCCTTCTTTTGATATAACACCTATCTCCCCACCCATAAGTTCGACCAACTTACTGCAAATAGATAAACCGAGCCCTGTACCCCCATACCGGCGGGTCGTTGAACTATCTAGTTGAGCAAAAGGAACAAAGAGTAAATGTTGTTTACTTTTAGGAATACCAGGTCCACTATCTTCAACGGCAAAATAGAGCACATCACCCTTAACCGAAGAATCCATCAACGTAAGTCGCAAAGCCACTGAACCATTTTCGGTAAATTTAAGTGCATTACCAAGCAAATTAACCAAAATCTGCCTAATTCTATATCCATCCGCCAAGTAGTAATCTTTAACACGGGGATCAATATCAAGTAGGAAATCAAGTGATTTTCTTTCACCCGCCGCCTTATACAAAGAAACCAGCTCATCGGTAAGTTCATGTAAATTAAAGGAAGATATTTCCAAGGCCATCTGCTCAGCTTCAATCTTGCTAAAATCCAACAAACTATCAATAAGAGTAAGTAAATTTTGAGCCGATGAATTAATAAGTTCGGCAAACCTTTGTTGTCTGGGTACCAAACCTGATTGGAGAAGCAACTCAGAAATCCCGATCACTCCATTCATAGGAGTGCGAATCTCATGGCTAATCATGGTCAAAAAGTCACTTTTGGCCTTATTAGCCTCATCAGCCCTTTTAGCTTTCTCCCGGAGCTGTTCATTTTCCATACGGAGGCTTTTAACCAGTTCAACTAATCCCTGAACACTTTCTCGTACATTTCTTACTTCATCAGCCATAATAACATATACATTTTTGGATTAGGAACTCGGAAGAAAGCAAGTAGCTAAGTGATAAACTCCGAGATGGAATAATTCATTTTACCCAAGCCCCATAAACATAGTAACACTCACTGAGCAAGAACAAAAAGCTCTATAATACTGCCAGGCAAGCGTACATCAGCGCTACGGAGGTGTGAAAAAAGACCGACGAACGGTTACTCTTAATCATCATTACCAACAATATAATAATACCAAAAGATACAGATTAAACGTTAACCATTTTTTATCGATATAATAAAAAATTACCTTCCATACGCATTGCAAACAACCACCTTAAAGCATAACAACAAAGTTTATCACTATTTCTTTTCCGTTATAATTGCAGATCCATAAGAGCAACAACAGAAGGATAACAAGATAGTAATTAATCTTTATTCCTTTTCCTGATCACCGGAGGGCTCTTCATATTCATTTGCTTTTTCCGTGCACGCGGTTTTACAGCCAGAACTCCAAATAAGCTTATCTGCTCATACATACCTTGTCGTTCATCGGAAGAAAAAACTTTTATCACCCCAAATTCCCCGTCATAGCCGGGCTGTCTAATAACCCTTCCACTCCGAACTCGCTCAATAGCTTCCCCTAAAGCCCAAGAACAAGAATCAGTAATGTCCGTGACTGACGCATTGAGCAACACATTAAATTCCGAACCAAAACATTCAATCAATCTACCATAGACCTTCATCACCTTTTTAGTGGCCGGTCCCACGCCCAAGATCTCACCAAGAATTTCAGCCAACGGCACCAAGCTATACACTTCCGCTGCACTATCAGAGTATTTAGGCTTTTTCCGATCAGCCAATTCCTTTACCCTATTAAGCACCCCAATGGTAAGCGGTCGCCCGCATTCAGGACAGATCCCCTGATAATCCGAGGTCTCCAGAGGATCAAAACAAATGCCGCATTTACGATGTCCGTCACAGTGATATTTGCCCTCCTCCGGAAAGAATTCCACTGTTCCAGTAAACCGCCTGTGCCCATCCTTACTCAACGGAACCCTAATGGCCTCCTGCATGGAGTAATAATCAAAACCGGTATCGAAAATATTAGCTTCACGACCAAGTTTACCAGGGGAATGGCAATCAGAATTAGAAATCAAAGTAAATCGATCTAGAGCAGAAATGCGGCGATTCATATCAGGGTCAGAAGAAAGACCAGTTTCCAGGGCAAAAATATGATCACTTAAATCACCAAAACATTCTTCAATAGTGTCAAAACCGGATTTGGATCCAAACAACGAGAACCAAGGGGTCCAGATATGAGCTGGAACGAGAAAACCATCCGGTCCATTATCCAACATGATTTCCAATAAATCTCGTGAATCAAGTCCTAAAATAGGGCGACCATCCGACTCCAGGTTACCAATCCCGGCCAGCACCGAGGATACCCGGCGAACCGCCTCAAAATCCGGTGCGTAAAGAATATTATGCACCTTACGAACCTTGCCACCCCGTTTATAAATCGAGCTGATTTCAGCAGAGAGGACAAAACGAACTCCACTAAGATCCGGTTGAACGTCGGGAGGAACAAGAGCGCTGACGTCCACCTCATCAGGATTTTTTAGGCGATAAAATCCTGCTTCCGCCTCTTCCAGATATTTATTTAATTCCTGGAACCATTGGGGATGAGTAAAATCCCCGGTTCCGATCACATCAATACCCTTAATAGCCGCCCAGGCCGCCAGGCCATGAAGATGACTGGAAACAGCAGTAGCCCGCGAATAACAAGAATGAATATGAAGATCTGCAATATATCGCACTGTCTCTCCTTAGGGGATAGAATTTAAAAAGTCATTGGAATTCGCGCCCTGATTTAGATCAAATTTAGTCGATCCGATTGAAACAAAACGCAAAACTAGTAGGGCTAATTTGAGGATTTGCTGATTGAGGAGCGACTAAATATGGCCTGAAGCAGAGATGCGAAAACGAAGAGTTATCTATTTCCAGCCCTTTACTAATTTATATTATGAAATACTCATACACAACTACCCACGAAGCGCCCTGATTCACACAGTATTCCCATAAACCCACAGGCCAGCTCACACACTGCCGCTTCTAACAGAGGGAGACACTTACAGTACAACTAGTAACCGATTGTCAGTAATCATTATCTATCAGGACGAAAATTAACAAGGGGAGGATCTATATATAGACCATGTTGTCTAATATACTCAAATACAGAAGAAGGCAACAGGTCACGCACCAGTTGACCGGATGACAACTTTTGACGAATTTCGGTGGAGGAAGCTAACTCTTCACTACCAGCAAAATAATATATCCTACGCCCGCCATATTCACGCCAAACCCGTTGTTTTTCATCATATTCATAATGACCCGGTAAATTGGCAATAGCCTCAAAAAACCGTGAGAGAGAAAAAGAAGGACGAGCTGCAACAACGAGATCGACAATAGAGAGTAAATCTTTATATCTATACCAGAGATGAAGCTCACAAAAGGAATCCGCTCCGATAATAAGAAAAAGTTCATCCGAAGCAAGACGGGAACGTAATTGATGTAAAGTATGGATGGTGTAGGAAGGAGCAGTTCGTTCCGCTTCCACAAGGGAGATGGAAAATTTAGAATTAAGGGGCAATGCCTTTTCCAACATCGCCACCCGATGGTCGAAGGAGGCAAAGGGCTGAGACTTATGGGGGGGACGAGAGGCAGGAATAAAAATTAATTCATCTAAACCGTATTCCACAAGGATTTGCTGGGCAATACTTAAATGACCGCTGTGGACCGGATCAAAGGTCCCGCCGTACAATCCGATTTTTCGGCAATTAGTTTGCTGCACGAGGTAGAATCATTTTTTTTTCTTTAAAAGATCACCTTGTGAAACCAAACGCAATGGTTGGGTTTCACAAAACATTAACAAACAGACTCTTTACGCGCGAATCTCTCCCTCACCATAAACAATGAACTTCCGGCTAGTCAACTCTTCCAAGCCCATGGGACCATAGGCGTGAAGTTTAGTGGTACTTATTCCGATTTCCGCACCAAGTCCAAATTGCCCACCATCGTTGAAACGGGTAGCAGCATTGACCATAACAGCGGAAGCATCCACCTCGCGCAAAAAGCGCTGCGAATTTGCATAAGAATTAGTAATTATAATTTCAGTATGCTGTGAACCATATTCGCCAATGTACTCAATGGCCTCATCCATATCTTCCACTACTTTCACAGCTAAAATCAATTCAAGAAACTCGCTTCCCCAATCCTCATCATTCGCTTCTTTAATCTCGGGAACCAGGGCGCGACTTGCTGCACAACCACGCATCTCCACTCCAGCCTTAAACAGTTCACGTGCTACAACCGGCAAAAAAGAGGGGGCTATATCCTTATGCACCAACAACCCTTCAAGAGCATTGCACACTCCGGGACGCTGGGTTTTGGAATTCATCACAATAGGTACACCCATGTCAATATCGGCATCACTGTCAATATAACAGTGGCACACTCCTTTGTAATGTTTGAGTACGGGAATACGAGAATTCTGAGATACAAAACGAATGAGCCCCTCGCCACCCCTGGGGATTATAAGATCAATATCCTCCTCCAGAGTAAGCAGAACATTAACCCCGTGACGATCGGTAAAGGGAATAACCTGAATCACCGCAGGATCAATTTTTTCCTCCGCCAAAACTTGTTGCATAATACCAGCCAAGGCCAGATTAGAGTAAATGGCCTCAGAACCGCCACGCAATATGGTAGCATTACCGGATTTCAGACAGAGAGCTGCAGCATCGACGGTCACATTAGGACGAGATTCGTAAATCATTCCCACAACTCCCAAAGGAATCCGCATCCGTCCCACCAAAATGCCGGACGGTCGCCGCTTCATATCGTCTATCTCCCCCACCGGATCCGGAAGAGCAGCTATTTCACGCAAACCAGTCACCATGGACTCGATTACTTTATCATTGAGTTCCAATCGATCAAGCATAGCAGAGGAAAGCCCTTTTTCCCGACCAGCACTCAAATCTTTGTTATTCTCCGCAGCAATAAATTTCTTTTGCGCTATAAGCTCATCAGCTATTTTATATAAAATACGATTTTTGGTCTCTGTGGAACAAGAGGCTAGTTTGCGAGAGCCACGCTTGGCGTCCCTTGCCATTTCCCGGACTTTTTTCTCTATATCTTCGTTACTCATAACCTTACTCCCTTTCTAACCAGCAGGCCTCTTCACGCCTTGTAGCCATATAAGCAAATGAAAAAACAAATACAATTAATACAATATTCCGATATAAATTTAGCTGGACTTTAAAAAATTTTCTTCGTCCGATTCCTTAAGTAATCACTATAACATAGTATTCATGCGGATGCCTCTGCCTACTCAGATAGGCTATAGCGAGCAGCACCCCCCCTAAAAAATCTGAGACATCTTGTACAGTTATAAGCTAACAGTATGTTGTATCAGTTAGTTACAAATCCTGTGATCAGGTACCCGATTCCTTATTGAGTACTACAAGATTATCTCGACCAATTACCTCATCACTATCCTTAAACCCCAATATTTCCTGAATATCAGAAGATTTTTTTCCCATAATTTTCTCGACATCCTCGGATCGATAATTAATCAATCCAGCAGCAAGCAACTCTCCCTGCTCATCCATACAGTGAACCGAAGCCCCAACCTTAAAACGTCCCCGAACCTCTTTAATCCCTGAAGGCAAAAGACTTTTACCCTTATTCCCAACAGCTCTACATGCACCCGAATCCAACACTAAATAACCCTGAGGACGTAGCACGTGGGCGATCCAATGTTTTCTACTAGTAAGTTTATCGGTCGAAGGTAGAAAAAAGGTCCCAATAAGATCACCACTGAATAATTCCTTAAGAATTTCAATATTGCGGCCAGGTCCGATAAACGAGCTACCGCCCCGTGCAGCAACCATCTTTGCGGCCTTAATTTTGGTCTGCATCCCGCCGGTTCCCAAAGAGCTGCTGGTATTGCCTGCCATTCTTTCCACCTCTTTGGTTATTTTCGACACCGTATATATCGGTCGGGCCGATGAATCATTAGTCGGATTTCCGGTATATAAGCAGTCAACATCAGTTAGAATGATACACATATCGGCATTGATCATGTTGGCGATCAGGGCACTCAAGGTATCATTATCACCGAAACGCAATTCCTCTACAGAAACCGTATCATTTTCGTTAATGATAGGGATAACACCAAATTCAAACAAGCTACAGATAGTGTTGCGAACGTTGAGATAGCGCGAACGATGGGACAAATCGGAGTGAGTCAATAATACCTGAGCTACTTCCCTGTTATAACGAGCAAAGGCATGTTCATAAGCCTGCATGAGCAAACCTTGACCGATGGCGGCTAAGGCCTGCTTTTCCCGTAAGGGCACATTGGGATGTTTTTCTCGGCCTAACCGTTGTCTTCCAGCTGCCACAGCACCAGAACTAACTAAGATAACCTCCCGACCAGTTTCCCTTAAAAAAGAAAGCTGCCGAGCTAGATTATCGATTATTCCAATTTCCAAACCTTTTTTGCTGGTAAGAACGGCACTACCCACCTTAACAACAACTCTCTTCGCCTTATCAAAATGGGTTTGGCGATAATAAAGTCCTTCTTCCCTACTGACCTGAATTGTCATGTTCCCTACGATGCTGTTGTTTCATCCAAAAGATCAGCCAGAAATTCCTTTAACTCATCAATCCCCTCTTCCAGCTCAGCTGAAATAAAGAAAATAGCCAAATCCTTATTTTTAAAGAGGACTCTGAGCTCTTCCTGTCGATCATCTTCAATAAGATCCATTTTATTAAAAACAATTAGTCTCTTACGCTCTAACAACTCTGGATTGTAAGCCGCAAGCTCCTGTTCCAATATCATAAAATCGTTTAAAGGACCTTCCTCCTCGGACCCCACATCAATTACATGCATGAGAATAGAAGTTCTCTCCACATGACGTAAGAATTGATGCCCCAGGCCTATTCCAGTATGAGCACCTTCAATAAGTCCGGGAATATCTGCTATAATACATGGGTTACGCCATTTAAACTGTAAGACACCGAGTTGTGGTTCCAAAGTGGTAAACGGATAAGATGCTACCTTGGGATTAGCCGCCGATAATTTAGAGAGTAAAGTCGATTTTCCCGCATTAGGAAGACCAATGAGTCCAACATCGGCAAGCAGTTTGAGCTCAATTTTAAGCCAACGCTCTTCCCCTGGCCAACCTGGCGTGGTCTTGCGAGGTGCTCGATTAATTGATGTAGCAAAACGGGCATTACCCTTTCCGCCATTTCCACCCTCACCAGCTATAAATTTTTCTTCCGGTTCAGTTAGATCGGCAAGCACCTCATCAGTTTCAGCATCTTTTATAATTGACCCCAGGGGTACCTTAACAATACAGTCCTTACCCTTACGACCATGCATATCCTTGCCCTGACCGTTCTTACCCCGTTCGGCTAAAAAATGAGAGCGATAGCGAAAATCAATTAATGACATCTTGTTCCGGTCTGCTTCCAGATACACACTGCCACCCCGTCCACCGTCACCTCCATCGGGACCGCCCTTAGGAATATATTTCTCACGCCGAAAACTCAAGCACCCGTTGCCGCCGTCACCAGCCTTAATAAAAAATTTAGCTTCATCAACAAATGCCATGATATACTTACCGTCTAAATAAAAAAACTCGACCATCAAGAGGCCTTGAGGTCGAGTTTATAAGCTTTTGACAAAACACCGTTACCGGTCCTTTATCGTGCTGCTACAAAAAAAAAGATTAAGCAGGGTAAATACTAACCCGCTTACGATTCTTCCCAAATGATTCGTATGTTACCACACCATCGGTTTTAGCGAATAACGTATAATCTCTACCGCAACCCACGTTGCTACCGGGATGAATAACCGTACCGAGCTGACGAACTAGGATACTCCCAGCCGTTACCTGCTCTCCACCGAATTTTTTCACTCCGCGTCGTTGCCCTTGACTATCGCGACCGTTACGGGAACTACCGCCTGCTTTCTTATGTGCCATTACTCAGCCTCTCTTAATCCTAATTTATGCGGTGATGTT
>Ga0224507_10000151_pt1 | contig 26028 bp, 25 predicted proteins | sample SF_Jan12_sed_USG_3_FD_170159 | JGI IMG/M metagenome (GOLD analysis project Ga0224507, IMG submission 170159) | Sediment microbial communities from San Francisco Bay, California, United States - SF_Jan12_sed_USGS_13 | ecosystem: Environmental > Aquatic > Marine > Sediment | place: USA... | reverse complement strand
AACGACCTCGCGCTCGAGTGCGATGCGGTGCTAACCTTTTAGCCGATGAGACGAATCGAATCAACGGAGGGTCATCGGTGGACGCTGGAGATTCGGGCCGCCAAAGAAGGATCTACATGGACTACGCCGCTGGCTCGCCGGTCGACGAGAGGGTGCTCGAGGCGATGATGCCCTACTTCAGCGAGCTGTACGGAAACCCGTCATCGATACATTCGTCAGGCAGAGCGCCCAGGAGCGCGATAGACGGCGCGAGGGAGGAGGTCGCCGCGCTTGTTAATGCGGGCCGGAAGGAGGAATTGGTGTTCACCTCCGGAGGCACCGAGGGGAACAACCTCGCCGTGAAAGGTGCCGCGCTACGGGCGCGCAGGAAGGGCAGGCACGTTGTCACTTCCGCGACGGAACACATTACGATCATCAACATAATGAAGGCGCTCCAGAAGGACGGGTTCGAAGTCACTTCCGTGCCAGTCGATGACGAGGGTTTCGTCGACGTGGGAGCGGTCGAGGATGCTCTCAGAGAGGACACGACAGTCGTATCGATAATGTACGCCAACAACGAGATAGGCACGCTCCAGCCGATAGACGATATCGGCGAGCTGCTATCGAGCAGGGACTCAGTGTTCCATGTCGACGCCGTCGCCGCCGCCGGCAAGGTGCCGATCGACGTCCAGCGCTCGAAGATCGACCTCATGACGATATCGTCGAACGACATGTACGGCCCCAAAGGAGTCGGGGCAGTCTTCGTCAGGGACGGAACGGGGCTCGAAACGATCGGACAGGGCGGGGGGCAGGAGAGAGGTCTCCGGTCCGGCTCGGAGAACACACCGGGAATCGTCGGTTTCGGAATGGCTGCAGAGTTGGCCCGCTCCGAGATGGGAGCGGAGTCTGAGCGTCTAACCGGTCTCAGGGACAGGCTGATCAAGGGAATCACCGAAGGCGTCGAGGACTGCTTCCTGAACGGCCATTCTACAAAGCGGCTGCCGAACAACGCCAACTTCAGGTTCAGGTATGTCGAAGGTGAATCGATGCTTCTCAACCTCGACATGATGGGCATTTCCGTCTCGTCCAGCTCACCGTGCACGTCAAAGAGTCTGCTGCCTTCTCATGTGCTCCTCGCCTGCGGCGTTCCGACGGAGGAGGCTCAGAGCGCGCTCCAGTTCACCCTGGGGAAGGGAAACACGGGAGAGGACGTCGATTATGTGGTCGAGGTTCTTCCGGGAATCGTGAGCAAGCTCAGGTCGATGTCGCCATTCAACCCCACGACCCTCGAGGAAATGAAGTCGACAGCGGGCCACCGAGACAAGAAGGAACGGCATCACCACGGCCATTGACGAAAGTGGCCCGAATAGAAGCATGCTGGAACGTCACCGCGCCAGTAGGATCGCGCACAGGCACGCTTATATATCTATGGCCAGCAGTCAGCTGTTTTTCACGAAACTTATATATATACTCTAATAAATAATGGCGTGGGATGGGACGCCTATGAAAGATAGGATTCTAAGTGTAGCGCTTGCGCTGAGCCTGATTGCAGTTATGTTCGTCGCTATTCCGTCGACAACGGAAGCGGCGGTCAACTACACGGGCGAGGTGCAGACGACAGACGACGCAGGAGACCCCAAGGACTCATATTTCCAGGGAGACCAAGTGTACGTACGCGTTGAGACATACTACCATGGAAACGCGACCAACGAGTCCTTCCGCGTGGAATTGCAGACCCAGGGCGGATCAACTAGAGACTGGTTCGAAGACATGACTGGCGAACCGGAGACTGGCGTGTACGAGAGCTGGGCGGCCACGCCTTGGCCGGAGTCTCTGCACACGGGCTACGATATCGACGGCGAGATCATCGTGTATGACATTGTGCTCTTCGCCTACGACACAGATATCTCCGATTGGGTCGAGATTGACAGAACGCAGATAGTCGTGAGGAATGTCGGACTGTTCTTGAACCCCGACTCGGGCTACTACTATCCAGGACAGACGGTGACTCTTAAGGTCGTCACCACCAACACTGAGGACTTCTATGTTCAGGTGGTCAACGAGACGTGGGATACTCACAAGAACTGGACGAACAAGGAAGTCAGCGAGGAGGATGACTATACCTGGTACCAGACATGGATCATCGAGTCAGACATTCCAGATGGCGATTACTCCATCTACGTCAGATCCGAAGACAACGACGCGCTGTGGGACACAAACTCGTTCAGGAAGGATATCACCATCACCAAGTACTTCCTGTTGGCCGAATGTCAATCGACGTTTGTGCTGCCAGGGCAGACGGTATCGATATTCTACGACGTTGTCGACATGGCTACGTCAACACATTACACTGGTGTCGAGATAGAGTGGAACGCCATGTGGATTGACGATGACGACGATGTGGCGACTGAAAGCGGCACTCTTGCAGGCTCGTCAGGCACGTTCTTGTACACCATCGCGGATGACATCGCACTCTACTCAGACATGGACATGATGTTCTGGGCCAATGAGAGTGACGACCGGAGCGCTGAGGAATCGATATCGATGACCGTCGGTGCTCTTTTTGCCGACCTGAATGTCGATAATGGTATGTACCACCCAGGCGACGCAGTCGGAGTGAATGTTGAAGTAATGATCGGTGTTGACGACTACTGGGACGACTGGAACAATGATGAGCTTCCAGGAGCCGTCGTGGACCTATCGGTGTCCAAGAATGGCACCGACCTGCAACAGTATGGCATCGCCGGAATGGTCACCGATGTGACCGGACAGGTCGATTACGAGTTCGTGCTTGCGCAGGACGCCGAGAAGGGCACGTACATCATCGAGATGATGGTATCTTATCTCGATTACGAGATCGAGAGGATGGCGACCTTCGAGGTCGATTACAGCGGCGGGCTCGTGGTTGAGTTCAGCAAGGAAGTCTACTACAGTGGCCAGATGGCCACTTTGAACTTCAAGGTGATCTGGAACGGCGTGGAGATCGACGCCACATCGGTGTACTATGTGCTGGCAGGAGACTACGGACTGCTTTCGACCGGCAATACGACCACTGGAACGTCGACCTTCCCGATACCTGAGGACTACGTAGGAGGACTCCTTGTGGATGCGATTACAACCGTCGACGGATATCGCCTGTATGGCTGGGCCGAGGCCGAAGTGCACATTGCTGATGTCGCGCTCTATCCCATGGCGGAGTATTACCGTGCGGGAGAGACTGTCACATGGGTGTACGAACTCGCGACTGCTATGACCAACGGAACAGTCAGGTACGAGGTGGAGGACGATGTCGGCGTCAGAGTAGCGTCGGCCGACCTGCCGTTCGCCATGTCGAGCTCGTTCGACTTCGAGATACCTGAGACGGATCCGGCGGAGGAATACACCGCCATGATCACGGTCGAAGACGGGCTGGGCCATATAGTCAGTGACTCGTCGACCGTCTGGCTCCTTGCAGAGTACGAGATGCGCCTATGGATTGAGTCCGGTGCTGGATTCACCTCCAGGGCATTCGAACCAGGCGACACGATCGTGTTCGGGTTCTCAATAACAGCGATAGGCGCAGAGCACCTGGATGTCTACAGGATATCATTCTATGCGACCGATGAGTACATCGACGGCAACGTGCTCGTGACCGCGACTTCGGGAACATTCGAGTACACGCTCTACGAGAATTTGAACGATGGCGAGTACTGGATGTACGCGTGGCTGATAGACCCCGTCAGCGGCGACTGGTTGTCCTACGATTCCGCCAGCTTTGACATAAAGGCAGACCAGTCTCTCTGGGACAAGAGCGTCGGCGGGCTCAGCCTGTTCGAAGTGACCGTTCTCCTGCTGTTGCTGATAATGGTCATCCTGCTTGTGCTGGTGCCGATGATCAAGGCCCGGATGGAAGCCAGGCCGAAGGAGCCTACTCCGATGACGATGGAGCAGACGCCACCACCACCGGTCGAGGAGCCACAGGAACCGCCATCATCCTGAGCATAGGACCGATGGACAGCCACAGAGCGGGAATAAACCCCTTCAGGAAACCTCTTAACTTCTATTCATTCCGTTCCTGCGCAGCGCATGCTGGACCCATCCAGCCGAGCAAAGGATTATTACTCATCCTATCCAATCCCTCGCACAATGGTCCGTCGGGAGAAGGTCGCGGTTGTCGGTCTGGGCTATGTGGGCATACCTTTGGCAACATTGCTCGCTGACAGAGGCTACGACGTGATAGGTGTCGATGTCGATTCGAAGCGCGTCGCGGATGTCAACGACGGCACGCTGCCGCTCAAGGGCGTCGAGCCCGATCTTCCAGAGATGCTCGGTGACGCCGTCCGGCGCGGACGGCTCAGGGCAACGACCTCCTTCGAAGAAGTCGGTGGCGCGAGAAGCGTGTTCGTGTGCGTGGACACGCCGATCGATGCGGATATGAGGCCGAGCAACGCGAGGCTGGTGTCGGCAGCCAGGCAGATAGGAGAGAATATGTCGCGTGGCGCGCTTGTTGTCGTGGAGTCGACCTTGGCACCCGGGACCATGCTGGGGACCGTCGCGCCGATCATCGAAGACGCGAGTGGCCTCCGCCTCGGAAAAGGTTTCAAGCTAGCCCACTGCCCGGAGAGGGTGATGCCTGGAAGGCTGCTCCACAACCTCACCACATACGACAGAGTCATTGGCGCGCTCGACGACGAAAGCGCCGAGAGGGCCATTGCGACATACTCCAAGATAACGAAGGGGGAGCTGCACAGGACGGATCTCACCACCGCGGAGATCGTGAAGACCGCGGAGAACGCGTACCGGGATGTACAGATCGCGTTCGCGAACGAGATATCATTCATATGCGAGAAGCTCGGAGCTGACGCGTTCGAGGTGCGCCGTCTGGTCAACACGTGCCCGTTCAGGGACATGCACGTGCCGGGGGCGGGCGTCGGCGGGCACTGCCTGCCGAAGGATCCGTGGCTGCTGGTGTTCGGCGGCCGGAAAGCGCGTCCAGTGCTGATACCGACCGCGCGCATGATCAACGACGGCATGCCGTTCCATGTGGCGAAGCTCGCTTTCGACGCTCTCAGGGAGCTCAAGGTCAGAAGGCCCAGCGCCGTCGTGGCGGTACTTGGTGCGTCGTTCCTGGAGAACAGTGGGGATGTCAGGAACTCGCCCACGAAGGCGTTGCTGCAATGTCTCGAGGGCGTGAAGGAGATACGCATTCACGATCCCTACTTGGAGGACATCGAAGGCGTGAAGATTGAGCACAGGGTGGCTGAAGTCCTGAAAGGCGCCGACATCGCCATATTCATGGTCGCTCACAAGGAGTACTTGAAGCTCACCCCGGCAACGCTGAAGAAGCACATGAGGAGGCAGGGGGTCGTCGACGGCAGGAACATATTCTCCAAGGCGAAGATGAGGAAGGCGGGTTTCGTCTACCGGGGCATCGGAAAAGGTGTCAGCTGAGCATCTCGCCCAGGCCGTCTTTGAGGGTTATCTTCGGGGAGAAGCCCAGCATCCGTCGGCTCTTGCCCAAGTCGGCCAGGCTGTGGCGTATGTCGCCCTTCCTCGGCTCGATATGCTCGGGCTCGAGCGCCAAACCCTTCAGGGCCATCACTAGCCTCGCAAGGTCCAGCACACTTGTCGACATGCCGCTCCCGCAGTTGAACACCTCACCGGAGACACCGTCCCTCTCAGCGGCCACGCCGAGGAAATCGGCCACGTCGCTTGCGTGAATGAAATCCCTCGTCTGCAATCCGTCGCCTTCTATGACCGGGGCCTTGCCCTCGTTCACCCTGCCAATGAATCGAGTTATGACGCCAGAGTAGGGGCTGTCCGGGTCCGCCCGGGATGAGTAGAAGTTGAACGGTCTCACTACGACCGCTTCGATGTCGTGTGAATGGGCGTACGCAAGGGCAAACCGCTCGCCCGCGAGCTTGCTGGCGCCGTAGTTGTTGGTCGGTTGTGTCGGGTGCGCCTCGTCCAGAGGCACGTATTTCGGGTTGCCGAAGACTGCGGCGCTGGAGACGTAAACGAACCTTTTGACGTTCGCGGTGGCGCTCTCGTGCAGCAGGTTGATGGTCCCGATCACGTTCGTCTCGGCGTCCGTTATAGGGTCCTCCATGGACCGCTCCACGCTCACCTGGGCCGCGCAATGAACGACGACATCGACGCCAGAGACAGCGCGTCGCACATCATCGCGTTTCCTTATGTCGCCGACGAGAGTCTCGACACCTCCGGCACGCGGCGGTACGATATCAAGGCCTGTGAGATCGTGTTTATCTCCGAGACGCTCGCAAACGTACGAACCCAGCTGACCAGAACTGCCGGTGACCAGGACATTCATCGCAGACCATCACCTTATTCTCGAACCGTCTCCTCGGACCGTGCAGGTCATGTCACTACCTGCTTCCTGCCGGTCTGCATGGACCGCAGAGCGGCCTCAGCGATCTTCAGAGTTGTAAGCGCGCTCGCACCTGTGACCAGCGGATGTCCTCCCCGCTCGGCCGCGTCCACGAAGTCCCTTATCTCCCGCTTCAGCGGCTCCTCCTTCTTCAGCCCTATGCTCCTGAGGTCGAACTCGATCGGGACCTCATACAGGTTGCCGGCCTCGATCTGTCTGAACGTCGACGAGCACACGAGGGCGCTCTGGTTCATGTAGTCCACCTCAACATAGTTCCTTCTGCACGTCAGTGCCAGCTTACGCACCTTCATCGGGGTGAGCCAGTTCACCTCCGCGAAGCCCGTCTCCCCGCCCTCGAAATCGATCAGAATGTTTGCATGGTCCTCGTACTTCGTCCCATGGGTACGGCCACCCAGGGCGTACACCGAGCGTGGGGTCTTGGCGATGATATGCTGCAGCACGTCGATGTCGTGTATACCGAGATCCATCACCACGCCGATGTCCCTCACGCGCGTCGGCATAGATGACACTCTCCGGGTGGCGGCGGTTATGAGCTCCCCGTATGCCTCAGATTGGATGCTCCGTCTCGCGAAGGCCACGGCAGGGTTGTGCCTCTCAGTGAATCCGCCCGCGAGCACGACATTGTGGCGCTCGGCTAGTGCGACCAACGCCTTCAGGTCGGCCGAGCTGCCCGTCATGGGCTTCTCCAGCAGCACGTGCTTCCCCTTGGCAATCGCGTCGGAGGCTATCTTCTTGTGCGTGCCCGTCGGGGTCACGACCATGACCGCGTCGAAGTCGCGTTTGAGCATCTCCCCGTAACTAGTGAAATGGTCCACCGAGAATCGGCTGCCGACCGTCTTGGCCGCCCCTGGCGCGATGTCGGCCACGCCTCCCAGAAGGCCCATCTCCGACAGTATCCTAGCGTGGTTCTGTCCCATCGAGCCCACGCCGATGACGCCGACCTTCATGCCAGAGCAATCACGATTGACGCTAATAACCCTTGGCCCAGCGACGAACGCATGAAAGAATAAAATAGCCGGCCACGGTTAACGTGGACAGGGTCTTCGACATGAAGAAGAAACTCATGGACATTCTCGCGTGCCCCGTGTGCAAACACCACCCTCTCGAACTGACCGTCACCAAGGAGGACTCCAAGGAGGTCCTCGAGGGGAAGATCAGGTGCGTCAAGTGCAACGTCGACTATCCGATAGAGGACGGCATACCGAACATGCTGCCCCCGGACAGCGGCGGTCAGTAGTCTGGCTCTTGTTCCTTGGGCCTGTTATCGAGCAGCCATTTGAGCAGTTCCATGCTCCTGCAGGCCAAGCTCTCGACGTCCCTCTCGAGCGCATTCTTCTGATCCGTCCTAAAGGTCAAGCCAGGTGGAAGGTCGTAGTCGAAATCATACGTGATGAGGACCTTGCCGCCGATGTCCTTGAACTCCCACTGAGCGCGTAGCAGGAACCCTTTGGTCGCCTTCATCACGATCTTCTTGTTCTTGAGGAACTCGGTTATGTCGAGCGTGGTCCTTATTTCGACCTTGCCAATCGCCACCGTCGTGTCCAACGATGTGCCAACGCCATACTGGACCAGGCTGGTCGGGTCCATCACTGTGAACATCGGCATGAAAGCTCTGTAATTGTGCCAGTCCGCAACGTACTCGAATGCATCCTCGAGGCCACAATCAATCGAAACCCTGCGCTTGCAAGAAATCATCAGACCGCGCACAAGAACACGGAATCCGATATTTAGCGATTGCTAAGGAGCTGCACGCAGGGTCCCGCTGCATCAATGTGTCACATCCACGCCACCAGTTGAATATTTATGCGAAGTAGTCCGTTCTCCCATCGTTTGGAACCAGGGATGGTGTTTGATGAGCGCGAAGAAGCGTATTCTGGTACTTGCGCCCCATACTGACGACGGTGAGCTCGGCTGCGGTGGCACGATTGCGAAAGAGATCGCCAGAGATAGCGAGGTCACGTACGTGGCGTTCTCCTCCGCGGACAGGTCGCTCCGCGAAGGCTTTCCTCCGGGCACCCTGAAGAAGGAGCTGATGCTCGCCACGAAGGTGTTGGGCCTGCAGGAGAAGGACGTCGTGTGCTTCGATTACGACGTCAGAAACTTCAGCACCAGGCGGCAGAGCATTCTCGAAGACATGTTGGCGTTGAAGGAGAAGATCGAGCCCACGATGGTCTTCGCACCGTCCTTGAACGACCTCCACCAGGACCACAAAGTCGTGGCCGAGGAGGCGAGACGCATGTTCAAGCGCACGTCGATTCTGGGCTACGAGATGCCCTGGAACAACATCAGCTTCGACACGCTGTCGTTCTCCGTGCTGGACAGGTCTCATATCGACAAGAAGATCGAGGCGCTCACGTGCTATGCAAGCCAGCGCCATCGAGCGTACCTGAACGCCGATTTCATTCAGAGCCTCGCGCTCACGAGAGGCGTGCAGATATCGGTGCCGTACGCTGAGGCGTTCGAGGTTGTCCGGTGGATATTGCCATGAGCTGTGAGAGACTCAAGGAAGTCGCCGTCATGGTGACTGCGGCGGGGGCGCCAGGAGCGGTCGGTATCATCCAGTCTCTGAGGGCGGCCAAGGAGAGGACTCTGACGATAGTCGGAACCGATATGCGGATCCACGCGTCAGGAAGGCCGTTTCTGGAAGGCTTCCATCAGGTGCCCCGAGGAAGGGACCCGGGGTTCATCGACGCCGTCATCGAAGCCTGCGAGGACTCTGGAACAGAGGTGATCATACCCCTTTCAACGGAGGAATTGCTGGCCTTCGCCTCCGAGAAGGAGCGGATAGTGGCCTCTTGTGGTGCAAAGGTGTGCGTGAGCAGCAAGAAGGCCATAGAGATAGCGAATGAGAAGGCCAGGCTGTTCGAGACGCTTGGCGCCGCGGGCGTGCCCGTGCCATCTCATGTCTCGATCACATCCGCGGACGAGCTCAGAAGCGCCGCGACGACCCTCGGCTACCCACATGCGCCAGTCTGCATGAAACCCTCGTTCGCTCACGGCAGCCGCGGCTTCAGGGTCATCGAACACGGCGACGATACGACAAATCTACTGCTAGAGCGGAAGCCCGAGAACTCCTCGATATCCATCTCGGAGGCGGAGCGCCTCCTCACAGGCCTTCGAGAACCGCCAGAGATGTTGGTGATGGAGTACCTTCCCGGGCGAGAGTACAGCGTCGACATGCTCTGTTCGCAAGGGGAGATGCTCGTCGCGGTGACGAGATCGAGGGACGAGATACGCTCTGGCATCAGCTTCAGAGGGACCGTGGTGAACAGCCCCGAGGCCGTTTCCGTGTGCGAAACGATCTGCGGAGAGATAGATTTCGACGGGCCGGTTGGAGTGCAGCTGCGCGAGGACGCAGATGGCGCGCTCAAGGTCCTCGAGATCAATCCGCGGCTGCACGGCAGCGTCTTGCTCACCGTCGCGGCCGGCGTCAACTTGCCGTATCTCGCCGTGAAGAGCTGTCTGGGCGAGCCGTTCACGATACCGCCAATCAATTACGGGACCAGGATGAGCAGGTACTGGGGTGCGATGTTCCATGGAGAAGATGGACTTCCATATACATTCTGATTACTCGGATGATGGGTCGGCGTCCCTGGAGGACATCGTCACCGAGGCGATTAGGTGGGGCTTAGTGGCCATCGGCATCGTGGACCATGTCAGAGGGGACGCCGCCTGGCTCGAGGAGAGGGAGGCGCGAATTTCCGGCCTTCGCAAGAAGTACGCGGATGACATCGCGATATTCTCTGGCATAGAGGTTAAGGTGGTCGACGACCAGGGAACTCTCGAGGTCGAAGACAGGGCACTCCACAAGGCGGACTACGTTGTGGCGTCGTTCCACGGGACGCCTGAACACGTATCGAGACAGTCCGCGAACGGCGACCATACCGCCGTCGTTAGGTGGTGGTGCGACTCCATGCTGAAGTTGCTGGAAGAAGGTGGAAGGGCCCAGATCATAGGCCATCCCGACAGGGTCCTGAACGCGAGTAGGCTGACCGTCGACCCCGAGAAGTTCGGTCAGCTGCTGGAAATGGCAACGAAATCCCGGATGTTCCTCGAATGGAACCCCGTCACGACTTATCCCGCGCAGCCTTTCGTCCAGGAACTGGGCAAGAAGGCAAGCGCTAATATCATCTACGCGAGCGATGCGCACACTATCGGGGAGCTTGCGGACGCCTACCGCGGCCACACCAGCTTCGAGGAGGGGATGGTGGAACGAGGGAACGCCGCCCTGCTCGCCCTTCTTAAGAGCCGCCAAGCTACACGCCTCCGATGACTAGCAACCAAGGCACAAAATAGGACATCGCCAGCGCGGCGCGTGCAACACATTGATATCGTGGAAGCTTCTGTGCAGGTCTCAGCGGATGAATGCTCCATCGAGGAGTGACCAGGTGAGTGACATGAAGATCCTCGTCGCGGACGAGATATCGAAGAGCGGCATAGAGATGCTAGGCACGGAAGGCTACGACGTTGACGTCAAGACAGGTCTGAAGGAGAAAGAGCTATCCTCCGTGATCGGCGGCTACGACGTCCTCATAGTCAGGAGCGCCACCAAAGCCACTCGTAAGGTCATTGAGAATTCGAAATTGAAGGTGATTGGCCGTGCGGGGATAGGCGTCGACAACATAGATGTCGAGGCCGCAACGGAACGCGGCATACTGGTCATGAACGCACCATCAGGCAATGTCGTTTCGACTGCCGAGCTCACGATAGGCTTGGTGTTCGCGCTCGCAAGACGCATTGCGGAGGCTGATGCGTCGATGAAGAAGGGCGAGTGGAAGCGCAAGGAGCTGAAGGGCGCTCAGGTGTCTGGCAAGACCATCGGCATCGTCGGCCTTGGCAGGGTGGGGGCGGAGGTGTCCAAGCGCGCGACCGCCCTTGGCACAACCGTCATAGCGTACGACCCATTGGTGTCTCCAGAGGTGGGAGTAAAGCTGCACGTGAGGCTGGTCAGCCTTGATAGGCTGCTGCTGGAGTCTGACTTCGTGTCGATACACACCCCGCTGACTCCGCAGACGAAGGACCTCATCGGCAAGACCGAGCTGGCCAAAATGAAGAAGTCCGCCGTGTTGATCAACTGCGCCCGGGGAGGAGTGGTCAATGAGGAGGCGCTGTTCGATGCGCTCTCGCAGAAGACAATCGCGGGGGCGGCATTGGACGTCTACGCCAAGGAGCCTCCGAAGGATTCGCCGCTGCTGACGCTGTCCAACATCATCCTCACGCCGCACCTAGGGGCGACCACGAGGGAGGCGCAGGAGGATGTCGGCGCCGAGATAGCAGAACAGATCATCTCTTACATCAAACACAACGTCATAAAGAATGCGATCAACCTGCCTGCCAAGCTGGACCCTGAGATCGTTCCGTACATGCCGATGGCAGAGAAACTCGGAACCCTCATATCCCAGCTCGGGCAGTGCTCTGCTGGGAAGGTCGAGGTGTCCTGCAGGGGAGAGTTGGCCCAGAAGGATATACGCATCATATCCGCCTCCGTCATGACGGGCATGCTGAAGCCGATTTCCGAAGAGCACAACGTCAACTACATCAACGCGATCGAGATGGCCAAGACCCGCGGGATAGAGGTAGTGTCGTCGACCTCGGATGAGGCGGGGCAATACAAGAACCTCATACGCGTGCTTCTGAACGCAAACGGAGACGCCATCTCCGTTGCGGGAACGCTGTTCTCCGACAAGGGTCCCAGGATAGTGGAGATAAACGGTAGCACTGTTGACATCGAACCGGAGGGCAACTTCCTCATAATTGGGCATGAGGACAAGCCGGGCATGATTGGCAGCGTGGGCACCGTCCTCGGGGATCACGACGTCAATATCGCCAGCATGGAGGTCGCCCGCAAGAAGGTCCGTGGGCCAGCGACGATGATACTGCACATCGACGAGGAACTCTCACCCGAGGCGCTCGAGGAGGTGAGGGGCATCGCCAACCTCAGAAGCGCAACTTACATCAGACTATAGACCATTTCCGTCTCGGGCATCCATAAGGCCTATCGAGCATTGTTACAATGACCGCCAAGAAGAAGACAGGGCCACGGCGTGTACGCATCGAGATCCGCGAGGCGACAGAGGATGATCTGGGCGACATCGTCGACCTGTGGGAGCTGCTCGTCGAGCATCACAGAGCCTATTCGGACCACTTCAAGTTGGCCAGGGACGGCCGCAGGAAATGGTCGGCGTACCTCAAGGAGAAATTCTCCGAGAAGAGCACTAAACTCATCGTCGCGGAGGAGGAGGGAAAGCTGGTCGGTTTCATGCTATGCCTGATGAGTCCTGGCAGGCCCATATTCTCCGAGAAGGCAGTGGGCGTCATATCCGACGCCTACGTTGTCAAGCACCGTCGCAAGAAGGGCGTCATGAAGGAGATGCTAGTGGTGGCGCTGAGATGGTTCCACAAGAACAAGATAAAGGCGGCGGAGGTGAACGTTTCCGCAGCCAACCTCGAGGCGAGAAATGCATGGGGGCAGCTCGGGTTCAAGCCGATCATGGTTCGCAAGCGCTTGTTGCTCGGTGATCACCCGGCAAAGGCGATGATTGAGGGCAAGATCAAGGGGTCCAAGAAGAGGGTCGCGCGCAAGAAGGGCTAGAATGATTGAGTAACGGGAAAAGGTTTTCGTGACAGGCCTGCGTGGAGTGCATCATTCAAGTGCTTTCTTCACGCGCTCCAGACCAGTTGCGATATTCTCTTTGTTTGTGGCGTACGAGATCCTGATGTGTTCCTCGCCGGCGGCTCCGAATGCGGATCCGCCAGTCACCGCGACTTCGGCATTGTCCATCAGATACAGCGCCATCTGCTCGGAGTTCATTGAGCTGTCGAACTTGGGAAACGCGTAGAACGCGCCCTTGGGGGCGCCGCAGTGAAGCTGCGGTATCTCGCCGATTAGCTTCATGACGAGGTCCCTCCTCTCCTGAAACTCCTTTACCATCATCTCTACCGGTGCCTGAGACTCCACCAGCGCTGCGAGTCCGCCGTACTGCGCGAACGTCGTGCAATGGGTTATCGAGTGCTGCTGCACCTTGTTTATCGCTTTGAACAGCGGCTTGGGCGCCACGAGCCAGCCCAACCTCCATCCGGTCATAGCGTACGTCTTCGAGAAGCCGCTTATCGTCACCGTCCTATCGAACATGTCCGGCTCTGCGGCAATGGAGTAGTGCTTGTGCCCGTCAAACACGATCTTCTCGTAGACCTCGTCCGATAGGACGACGAGGTCGTGGTCCTTGGCGAGGTCCGCTATCCCCTTGACGTCCTCCTTCTTCGCGATGGAGCCGCAGGGATTGGACGGCGAGTTGAGCAGTATCATCTTAGTCTTAGGCGTGATCAGCTCCGCGACGGCCTCCGGCAGCACGCGCCACTCGTTCTCAGCGCTGGTCGTGACGGGGATCGCCCTGCCGCCTGCTAGCACAGTCGCCGGCTCGTACGAGACCCATGCCGGATCGGGCATTATGACCTCTTCGCCCTCGTTGACCGTCGCCATGATAGTCTCGAACATGGCGTGTTTCGTCGGCGCGATGAGCACATTCGAGGCGTCGCACGGTATGGCGTTACTCTCCTTGGAAGTTCTCGCGATGGCTTCTCTCAGCTCCGGAAGCCCCGCCGCGTTGAGGTATCTCGTCTTGCCCTCATCGAGGGCCTTCTTCGCCGCTTCGACGATGTTCTTTGGCGTGTCAAAGTCTGGTTCCCCGACGCTGAAGGAGATTATCTTCTTGCCCTCGGCCCTCTTCTGGCCTGCCAGCTCCTTCATCTTCATCGTCCCGGATTCCTTGACCCGTTCAATGCGATCCGCGATCATGCTGTCCACCACCCTCGGCAAGCAGTGTCATCAATATAAAGCATTAGTGCCCAACTCTTGGCACTCACAAAGCGCTGTCTCGTCATGGAAACGCTATTATCTGCCGACCTCCTTCGAACGCCCCGATGTCGCTCAAAACCGGCAAGCTGCCACCCGAGATACTGGCTAGGACCATTCGACACCTCGGCGCCAAAGACCCTTCCGTCGTGCTAGGGCCGAGGGTCGGGGAGGACGCGGCGGTGGTCAGGTTCGGGAAGGAGTTGCTGGTACTCAAGACGGACCCTGTTACATACGCATCCGACATGATTGGCTGGTACGCGGTTCATGTCAACGCCAACGACATCGCAACGAGGGGCGCCAAGCCTGCGTGGTTCCAGGCAGTCGTCTTACTGCCCGAGGGATCCGACGAACGGCTCCCTGAGAGCATAGCCCGCCAAGTGTCGTCCGCGTGCGAAGAGCTCGGAGTGGCCGTGACCGGCGGGCACACGGAGGTCACGCCTGGGATATCGAACCCCATAGTCGTGGGTGATATGCATGGCCTCCTCGAGAACCGGCGCAAGCCCGTCTTCACTTCTGGCGCTCGTGTGGGAGACGTACTCGTGCTCACGAAGGGCGCTGGGATCGAGGGCACTGCGACCATAGCCAATCTGAAGAAGGGCGAGCTGACGGAGCGGTTCGGCTCGGGGCTCGTACAGAGGGCATCGAGGTTCCTGTTCGACCCAGGGCTGTCAATAGTGCCTGAAGCGAATGAGGCGCTGGCATTCGGAGTGAACGCGATGCACGATCCCACTGAGGGAGGCGTGATGATGGGCGTTTACGAGATGGCATCCGCGTCCGGCAAGTCGGTCGAGTTCCGGGCCGACGCCGTCCCAATCAGGAAGGAGACAGCGACCATCTGCGAACACTATCGCATCGACCCGCTCGGATTGCTGGGGTCAGGGGCTTTGCTGGCATCCTTCAGGCCCTCCGACGCGGAAAGATACATCGAATCGCTGCGGTCGAGGAAGGTGGACGCTGCGGCAATCGGCAAAATGGTCTCTGGCAAGAACAAGTCGGTGGTAATCAGGAGCGGAAAGTCTACTCGTCTTTCTTCTTGCGAGCGCGACGAGCTCCTGAAGCTGCTGTAGCCTTCTTGGCGGTCTTCTTCGCAGGCGTCTTCTTCTCAACCCTCTCAGCACTGGCATCTGCGGCCTCGATCGCGCGCAGCGCCTTTGACATGACCGTCCATACCTTCAACATACGAGTTCCGAGAGCAATGCGTTTTGGCTTGAGCTTGCGCAGGTCGGAACTGAATGTGCCCTTCGAGAACCCGCCCATGATTATGACGGTCCGCTTCGCATCGGACGATGCCAGCGTGCCTTCCAAAGAAACGTTCTCGCCCTCGGGGTCGAGGACAATGATCTCGTCCGGCTTCAGGGCATTGACCAGCATTTCGAGCGGGACCTTGCGCCGCAGCTCGAGGAGCGCGTTCTCCCTGGACGGGACGATCTCCTGCTCGAACAGCTGCTCTATCAGCCCAACGAACCGAATGTAGTTCGGGGGTAGGCGCGTCTCAGACTTGATGGCGATCACGTCGTCGTTGCGCGTGTGAACGAAAATCTTGAGTCGCCCCTGGGCGTTGATGTCGCTGTCGAGGCACAGTAGGAGCGAGAGGTGCACTATGTCCGGCCGACCCCTCCTGTCTCCGTCTGGAAGCTTGCCGAAGGCGGGGTGGTGATGCGAAGCGTCCAGGAGCATTTTTTCGGGGCTCTTGTTGCGCGCGCGGGCGCTGTTGAGGACGCATCGCTCCATCGAAATCCTCTCGGGAATGATCTCCAGCTCGGCGTCGGCTATGATGAACACGAATTCCTTCAAGTCAAGACCTCCCTCAGCTTGTCCTTCTTCCTCGCGAAGTCGATCTCCTGGGCGATGCGCCTGCCGGTGGACACCCCAGGCTCTATGAGGTCCGAGTAAGGCGACCCGGAGATGAACGGGTTCGTCCCAGCGACTATCCGCGAGGATATCTCGAATACCTTTATCCTCATGTCGTCGGTCACAATGCACTCGAGGCAGAACGGTCCCAGCATGCCACCGAACAGGTCGAGGGAGCTCTCCACTACCTTCTCGCCCAGCTCGAGCAGTTTTGGCAGAAGCGACTCCCTAAGGACGACCGGTATGTTGCCCGTTACGACGAACGTGGGGAAGAACCCGAGTTTCTTCAGCTCCTCCTGCGCTCCGAGCTTGTACATCTCGTCGATGTTCGACTCGTCCCTCCTATCGACGCTGAGCAGCTCGAGCACACCCTTCCTGAGTTTGTACCCTTCCTCTCGGATGGGAGAGTAGAAGAAATGCACGTAGTAGCGAGTGCCGAGGATGTACTCCTGGATTGAGAACTTCTGCGAGTGGTCGATGCCGAGCTTGAAGTCGGGATAGTCCTTCGCGATGAAGAACCCACGGCCGCCCTTGGCTCCGTCGTACTTCACTAGGACCGGCCGATCGATCATTTTCGGATCCTCTATCTTGTGCGGCATCTCGATGCCGGCGGATGTGAGCCAGATGCGCTCCTTCTCCCGGTTGCTCTCCCACTCGAGCACGCGCCGGTTGCCGAACGTCGGCACCTTCAGCGACTCGAACAGCTTCGGCGTCATGTACTCAACGAATGACCCATGTGGCACGAGGATGACATTCATTTCGATGAGCTCGTCAGCGCGGTCAATGAGCTCCGCGTACGAATCCACTTTGTAGAACTCGTCGGGCTTCCCCCTCGGGAACGCCTCGTAGAATTTGGTGTTCTGCCCGACCGTGATGCCCAAAGTCCTGAAACCCTCTTTTCGGGCGCCGTCGAAGATCTGCAGCGACGTGTGCGAGCATGCGGTGGCTACGGTCAGCTTGCCCTTGTCGTAGCCGTCTATGATCCTCCCGATCTGTTCTTCGGACACCATTAACCGATGAATCCGGACGCCCGATATATAAGTTGCCATCCGTGCAAGGATGGGAGTAACGCCCATTCGAGCTCGTCAGACATCTGAAGTTCATTTGATGCCTCGTTCGCCCGCATATCTCGAAGGCAGGGCCCTCATCATGAGCAGATGCACGACGCCAGACTCAAGAGCTGACGAGGACGACCTATCGCTGACTGCATATCCACGCACGCGCCACCCCCCACTGCAAGGGTTATATTCGCCGATGCTCTCACCACGAGCCAACGCTGGTGACAGATGGTGGACAGACCTCCTGGTCGGAACGGCTCGCCCAAGCGTAAGATCCTCAAGGGCGTCAGCGCGAATGTCGTGGTTCTGGGCATAGTCAGCATGCTGACCGACATGAGCAGCGAGATGATTATCCCCATACTGCCGTTCTTCCTGGTGTCGGTAGGCGCGACCGGCTTATTGATCGGCCTCATAGAGGGCGCAGCAGAGACGACGGCGTCGCTGCTCAAAGTGCCATCGGGATGGTACTCGGACAGGATCGGGCGGAGGAAGCCGTTCATACTGGCGGGCTATGGCTCAAGCGCGCTCGTCAAGCCGTTGCTGATTGTGGCGACTGCACCGTGGCACGTGCTCGGGATAAGGATATCGGAAAGGGTCGGCAAGGGAGTGAGGAGTGCCCCGAGGGATGCGCTGATCGCCGATTCCACCGAATGCAAGTCCATGGGGCTCGCGTTCGGCTTTCATAAGTTCATGGACACTTTCGGCGCGATACTCGGCGTCGTAGGCCTCATTGCGCTCGTGTTTGCGATGGGGATAGGACTCGAGGGCGACTACGACGCCGAGCACTTCAAGACGATATTCGCCGTCGCGGCCATCCCGGCGTTGGCCTCCGTGCTGGTCATCATACTGTTTGTCCAAGAGAGGAAGCGCAAGCGATGCGCGATTACGGGCACTTTCCTGAGGGATATGAAGGGCCTCGGCAGAGGATTCTGGCTGCTGATGGTAGTCGTCATGGCATTCTACATAGCCGAAGTCAACCAGGCGTTCTTCCTTCTGAAGGGCGAGGAGGGCGGCCTCTCGATCACCTCCGTGCTGCTGTTGTACCTCCTGTTCAACATCTCTTTTGCATTGCCGGCAACCGTTTTCGGGGGGCTGTCGGACCGATTCGGGCGGAAGCCAGTTATCACGGCGTCGTTCGCCGTGTTCGCCGTCACCTGCGCGGTGATGGCCGTCGCCGACGGCCTTTGGATGCTGGTCCTCGGGTTCGCCATGTTCGGAATATACAAGGCGTCCTCCGAGGGCGTGTTCAAGGCATACGTGGTCGACAGCGTCGGGAAGGAGATGCGCGGGTCCGCCCTGGGAGCGTTCCACACGGGCGCTGGGCTTGTCATGCTGCCTGGAGGGATCATAGCGGGACTCCTGTGGGACTCGGTAGGCTCGCACGCGACGTTCCTGTTCGGCGCCGCCATGGCATTCGTCTCGATCGTATTGCTGGCCGTTGTGGCTCCGAGGGAGAAACCCTTGCGAACCGATGCAGCCGCATGAACGGTCTTGGCTCCTGATATTTCATCCATCGGAGATACTTAGAAGAGGGGGGCGGCTGATTCCCGGCCCGACGATAGGGGTCGAGCCATTGAGGATTTCGAAGAACATCGCCTACACGCTTATGATCCTCGCGGCCGCCGCGTGGGGAACGTCGGGAACGTTGACTGTGCTGGCGATAGACGAGGGCACGACCACGGGCGTAATAGCGCTGTACTCCGAAGTGTTCAGCGCAGCCATGTTCTTCGCAATCATATGCCTTTTCGACAGGCCCTCACTCATGATCAAGCGCGAGGACGTGCTTCCGTTCCTGCTGTTCAGCACGATTACGGGGGCGTTGTTCTCAGTGGCGTGGTACAATTGCATCGACATGACATCCGTTACAACGGCGGTGATCCTGCTGTGCTCGTACCCCAGCATCGTGACCGTTGCGTCCGTGTTCTTGCTGGGCGAGAAGATGACCCTCGCGAAGGCGGTCGCCTTGCCCGTGACTTTCATCGGATGCGTCCTTGTGTCTGAGGCGTATGACCTCGAGTCGATAAGGCTGAACGCCCTCGGGATAGGCCTCGGAGTGTTCACCGCCTTCGGGGCGGCAGCATACTATATCTACGGCAAGAAGTTCCTGAAGCGTTACACGCCCAATACGGTAGCACTCTACTTCTCCGCTATGATGCTGCCCGCGCTCGTCGTCATCACCGACCCGAGGAAGTCGTTGATGCCGTCGCTTTCAGCAAATGCCTGGCTACTGGTGTTCCTGATAGCGCTCATCCCGTGCACCGTCGGATTCTTCATGTCCATGGTCGCCCTGAGGCGTATCGAGGCGAGCAAGGCGAGCATCATGGCGAGCGTCGAGCCCGTGGCCGCCGTGGCGTTGGCGGTGCTCATCGTGTCCGAGGCGGTAGCCGGCCTCCAGCTCCTCGGAGTCGCACTCGTGCTGGGGGGAATCGTCATCCTAAGGATGGTCAGGCGCGAGGATGACGACGCGCCCGTCGAGGCGCCGGCGAAACGGTAGCGTTCATAGGCAGGCTCAGGCCCGCAATGGCAAACGGCAAATATGCAGGCACACATCACATGACGGGAGGTCCCATGATAGTCACGCGTGTCCCCAGCGGCATTCCTGGACTGGACACGGTGCTTCAGGGAGGAATCCCAACGAACTCTTCGCTCGCGCTGAGGACCGAACCCTCCAACTTCGCGGAGGCGTTCCAACAACAGTTCGTGGCGGAAGGTCTGAGGCTCGGCTTCCCCGCCCTCTACTGCTGCCTCACACGCTCAGCGGCGAGCGTCATCAACAGCATGAAACTCCAGGGGTTCGAAGTCACCGAGCACATCGCCAACGACGACCTCGTCTTCCTGGACTGCTACTCCATGCACAAGCGCACTTCGGCGATAGGGATCGCCAAGGAACTGCAGAACAAGGTCATCATCGTCTCTGACACCGACGACGAGAAGATGCTCCAAGACGGACTCGCGACCGCCGTCGAGCGGGTTCACGACATAAAGGGGTTGAGAGCAGTCTGCGAGAACGTCGCAGGCACACTGACGAGCAGGAGTCCCGTGGAGATGATGCGATGGGGCAGGAGGGCGTTCGGCGACCTGAGGGCTTTCCAGACGGTCGTACTCCACACGTTCCCGACCAGCATAAGGATGGGGCTGTTCAACCTCATGGCGCCTGATTTCGATGGCGTCTTCGACATGAAGATAGAGAGGGGCACCGATAGGGTGCGACACTTTCTCAGCATCCAGAAGATGCGGATGACCATCGTCCCGCCCAAGATGCACGAGCTCGATCTGACGAACGGGATGGTCACGCTCAAGACCATACAGAAGATAACCTGATGAGACAGGCTTATTTCAGGTCGTTGAGCCAGCGGGTGACCAGCTCCTCGTACTCCTCAGTCGGCCCCGCAACGAGGTCGCACGACACATATCTCTTGATCGGCACCGAGTAGTTCAGCTGGGTGCCGTTCCTAAACACCTTGAAGGTCATCTCCTCGTCGACCTTCTTGCAGTGTATCCTGAGCAGCGCACCATCCTTCAGCTCGTACTCGAGCTCGAAATGGCCGTCAACCGTGCTCACGCGCTGTGAGTCGACCAGGAACTTCGCTGACACAAAGCGCGCGCCGTGCGACCGCACGAGCGACTGGTTGATCGTGACGATGATAACCGTATCACGGTCTATTTGGAGCCCCGCCTCCGGGCATCCGACATCCATCAACCCACCCTCATCGGAGGGTCAATCAACGCTGTCGGCCTCTTTAATGCTTTCTGGCGCATTCTCGCGAAAACGCAGGTGTCAGCAGTCATCCGAAGAGCTCGATCCCGAAGACCTTGAAGAGGCCGTAGATGAGGAAGGCGCGCGTGACCCCCGCGAGGATGTTCACAAGGACGAACCATTTCAGAGTCATGAGTTCGCCTTCCTTGTTTAGTATCGAGAAGATGTACAGCGGGATGGTGTCCACCATCCCCGGCGTGGACATGATGGCGTACATGGCGAAGTAGCCGTACTTGCGCACTAGTTTCTCGCTCTTGACTAAGAGCCAGTTGTACCACCTCCAGCGCCTCGCGTACTGCCCTACAGTCTCGTCTATCTTCCTGCCAAAGAAGTACACAGCGAGGGCGCCGGTGCCCTTTCCCAAGCCCATTACCGCCGCCTTGACGGCGATGTGTATGCTCGGATTGGCCGCGAGAGCGATTTCCACCGGGATGGGCAGTATGATGGCCGCCGCGACACAGACGATGTAGAAAACGAGCAAGTACGTGACCGGGTCCGCTTGATTGGCGGACAGGTAGTCTATGAGCTGGTCCATCATCTCCGGGATGGTCGTCATGGTCGTCCCGTCAAACCATTGTGCTTACTTCTACGTTACTGTGGATTTCCGATGGTATGGGAAGGGGCAAACAAGGTGATTAGAGGGCTAGCCAGAAAAATAAAAGACCGACTGAATAAATGCCAAATGCTTATATCCATGTAACATCATCACCACCAAGGGATGTACAATGGCCAAGGCCGAAGGCAAGGAAGCTGACTGGTTCGCTGCGCTCGACGAAGAGCTCGAGAAGAAGATGCTCGAGATCAATGACAATGTTGTCGAGCAGAACACTCAAAGAGTCTTGATCAACAAGAACCTACTGGAAGACTTCTTCAGGATCTGGTCCAGATTCAACAAGATAAATGTCCACCTCAGCCTGGCCCCTGAGAGCGCCACGTTCGCGGCGTTCGTCGTCTATCCCGAGGAGTGGGGCTTCAAGCAAGACTTCGACTTCCTAGGCGTGGACAACGTCTCGTTGACGGACAGGACGCAGGGAAGGGTCGGAGACTCGATCAAGTCTTGGTACTACAGCGTCGACAGCGCCATCCACTTCAGGATGGTGTTCGAGTTCTGCGAGGGCGAGCACTACTACAAGTACGCGGGCTGGAAGAGGATATTCAGCCAGTATGTGCTGTTGGACGTGGCAGTCACGAAGTTCGACGTGAAGAAGTACCACGAGATGCTCGCGGACACCGTGAGGGTGTGGTACGAGTCGCACATAAGGCGAGACAGGGACATCGTGCTCAAGCACCTCAGGGAGAAGCACGAGAAGGGAGAGACCTTCACCCAGTGAGCTTGAATCCCGCTATGCTCAGTTCTGGAATTATCATACAGGCTTGGCCATCGACCATCCCGAAAGGAACCGTGGGTTTGCATAGGAGGCCGCGGCCATCCTCACTGATTACCTCTTTCTGACCCGATACATCGGCAGGATACAGGCCGTGGTGGATACTGATAATGCCTTCAGCTCGAAGGCGTTGGAGAGATCGGGGTTCAAGAGGGAGCTCTAAGAAAAGCTCTCTGGAACCAGAGGGGCGCTTGGGTGGATGGCTTCCTGTTCGGGATCGCCCGCGAGGAGTGGGACACTCCACGAATCCTCACTCGCGATGACGAATTATGTCGTTGACCTTCAGATGTACGCTTCTCCTTTCACACCGTCGAACATCTCTGGCTGTACGTCGGGAGTGAAATCCCTGACACGGTCCATTGCGTAACTTCCGGCCTCCTCGACGGACACCTTGCCATCACCGTCCATGTCACCTGCCCCTCTGAACGCCTCCAGGAGGCAGTAGGTGAATACCCCGTTCTGTATCCGGACCTTGCCGGTCTCAACTCCCTCCCAGCACATCTCCCGTTCGCCACAAGACGTGAGGATCAACCTTCCCTCAGCTCCTACGTCCTCGATGAATCCGCCCGAGTAGCACGCATCGAGGATGAGTATCGTCCTTGCGGACCCGAACGATGAAAGCTGTTCCCTCATGACATCGTCGAAGATGATGTTCTGAATCCATTGCGAGTCTCCGTCATGGGGGACGATGCACTCGTCGACCGGCTCATCCCAGTTGCGTACCGCCTTGTTGTCGCAGAAGAAGCTCCCGTGGCCCGAGAAGAATATCAGTGCTGTACTACGGGGGCAGCTGTTGCACATGGCGCTCAACCATGATATCCCATCTAATATGTTCTCCGCAGTGGCTGATTCGTTGTAAAGGAGGATCACGTTCGAAGGGTTCCAGCCATTCTCGTTCACGAGCAGATCGTACATGTCAATAGCGTCCTTATGGGAGTACTTCAAATCCCCATAAGTGCAGACTGGATCGTAATCCGAAACTCCGACCAGCAACGCGAACTTCAGCTCTTCATGAACGCTCCCCGCAGACTGCGAAGGCGCGATTGCCAAGACCATGACACAGACCGTCATTAAGAGCGCGCCGGTGATCTTGGGCGCCCTGCCACTCACCCTCATCTTCGCTTCCCCCGCATCGAGCTTTCACACAGCCGTAGCACGCGCGAGAGGTATTAGGTTTTCTGCCGGGCATGCTCATTGCTGAGAGTTCTTAATCAGAGTCCTCGACGTCATGCCGCCGACGACGGTCAGATCCTCCGTTGCCAGCATCTTGCCAGCGCTCGCATCGAACAGGATGCTCGCTGAGGCGGACACCTCGACGTCGCCAAGCCAAAGCACGACTGCGACTGGCATCTTCTCGAAGAAGTGCAGACGGAATGAGACATGGCCTATGCTCAGGGGCTCAGCCCCGAGCGAGTTGGCGACCCTCTTGAGCAGCTCTGGCTTATAACCGAACGCCTTCACCAGCGGGTCGATCGCTCTCGCCTTGAAGGCGGGATAGTACAGCGCTCCCCCCTCGAGCTCCCTGAAGGACATCAGACGGTTTGTCAGCGGCGACTTCCCGACGCCTGAGAGAAAATGTAGCACCAGCACCTGCAGGTATCGCGATAGGTCGGCCCCGCCCTCACGGTCGTACCTGATCGTCCTGCCGTCAACATCCACAACCAGAGGGTCACCGAGCAGGCTCAGGCGCACCTTCCCGTCTGTCCCGTCGCCCGGACGGCCCAAATCGCTCGCGAGCACCTCGGAGTCTATTTCTGAGACTTCGTCCCAGGCACGCTCCAACGCCTCATGATGGGATTGCTTTCCACCGGTCCGCAGGCGGTCGATCATGCTCTTAGAAAGGACGGAGCGTACAGCTTCCGGTTCATCAGCACTTCGGCCGCCTTCACGGCTCTCATGAGGTCGATGTCGTTAGGATCGACGATCGCAGCGTCCAAGCCCCTGCCCAGAAGCATCGCGAGGTAGGTCCTGTTCAGCAGGGGGCGCTCCTCCGCCCCGCTAGATACATTGCTTAGGCCCACGATGGTCTTTGGCGAGGGCGTGTTCAGCATACGAAACGATGTTATGGCGTCGCACACGCCTAGCAGCTGGTTCTGCGCCGCAGCTATCGGCAGCACGACGGGGTCGAGGAATACCTTCTCCGGCGAGATGCCCTGGTCCATGGCAGTCGCGAGGAGCAGCATGGCCAGCTCGGTCCTGCCTTCCGTCGAGTTCGGGATGCCCTTCTCGTCTATCGTGAGGCACACTATCTCCGCGTTGTGCTCCTTTGCGAGCGGGAAGAACTTCTCCATGCGCTTCTGCTCCGCGGTCGTAGAGTTGATCATCGGCTCCTTGTTGCACGCCGCCAGGCCGGCGGTCTGTACCTTCAGCCCTGGGGAGTCGATGCATAGCCTTACGTCGACCGCGTCCTGCACCGTCTTCACGAGCCACGTGACGGCCTCGGGGCCGTCGTCCCTTCCTGGACCAGTGTTGATATCCAGTACGTGCGCTCCCCCGGATACCTGCTCCTGCGCGAGATCCTGTATATACTTCGAGTCATGAGCGTCTATGGCCTTGGACACTTGAGGAAATTGTCCGTTGATTCTCTCCCCTACAACAATCAAATGCAAACCTCCGCTAGCAAACCTGCAGGGCTGTACCCCCTTAGTCAAATATCAATCATTCGGCCCGCGTGGCAGTAACGCCGCCATACAACATTTTATACTAATGCTCGTAGTTCGTACCAGATTGGTTTCGGATGGCTGGAAACAGCGTAGACCAGTGCGAAGTCCGCTTCTCGCCCGATGGCGTTGCAGCAACGTTAGCGAGAGGCTCCACCATCCTCGAGGCCTGCAGTGCTGCCGGCATCGCCATAGACGCCGTCTGTGGCGGCGAGGGCAAGTGCGGCAGGTGCAAAGTCAGGTTAAAGGGCGAGTTCCTCCCGGGCCGTCAGGACTCGTTGTCCCGTGCGGAGGTCGATGCGGGCATCGTGCTTGCCTGCGAGGCCACCGTCGAGGGTAGCCTCGAGGTCGAGATCCTGCCGAGGTCGAGGATACGGAAGCATCAGATACTGGTGCGGTCGGTCGAACGCGAAGTCCCCGAGCTATCCCCGTGGTTATGGAAGACCTTCTTGGAGATGCCCAAGGCGACGCTGTTCGATAACACCGCCGACCTCGAGCGACTAATACGAGCGATGAGTGACAAGGAGCTCACGATGCCCATAGAGACTCTCCGCAGGCTGCCACGCATCGCCAGAGAAGGCGACTGGAAGGTCACGACCACAATCTCGAGGTTGGAGCCCCCGCCGGAGATTGTCCGACTGGAGGCGGGAGACCAACGAGGACGCTTGCTTGGCCTAGCGGTCGATATCGGGACGACCACCGTCGTCGGCCAACTCGTCAACCTGCTGACGGGCGAGGTGCTCGCGACCGCTTCGGAGTACAACCGACAGATATCCAAGGGCGAGGACATCATTGCGCGAATGATGTTCAGCGAGGATGAAGGAGTCGAGGAGCTGACAGCGCTTGCTCAGAGAACTGTCAACTCGGTTATCGCCGACCTGCTCAAAACCGCATCCAAGAAACTGGGAGAGCTCACGGCGTTCGATATCGTGGGCGCGTCTGTGTCCGGCAACACCGTCATGACCCATTTCTTCGTCGGTCTCGACACCCGGTACATCCGTCTCGAACCGTACGTACCAGTGACGCATCACATGCCCCCGAGAAGCGGCCATGACCTCGGGATGGACATGCACCCATCGGGGAGGGTCTTGCTGT
>Ga0224507_10000150_pt1 | contig 26125 bp, 26 predicted proteins | sample SF_Jan12_sed_USG_3_FD_170159 | JGI IMG/M metagenome (GOLD analysis project Ga0224507, IMG submission 170159) | Sediment microbial communities from San Francisco Bay, California, United States - SF_Jan12_sed_USGS_13 | ecosystem: Environmental > Aquatic > Marine > Sediment | place: USA... | reverse complement strand
TATTAACGGTGACGAAAGTGTATTCACTTCCGGTGATTATGAGCGATTTTACGATTATCAGGGCAAACGTTATCACCATATTCTTGACCCACGCACTGGTTATCCTGCCGATCAAACTAGTTCAGTTACGGTTGTGTTTAATGATGCTGCTACTGCGGACGCTGCTGCAACGGCCTTGTTTGTTGCCGGCCCGGATAAATGGGAAGAGGTTGCGAAAAGCATGGGAGTAACTCAAGTAATGTTGATTGATAAGTCCGGTCAAATTTTTATATCGCCAGCGTTAAAGAGCCGAATTAAATTTGTGGATGAGGCGGCGTTAAAAATTACTGTATCAACAAAATTTAACTTATAAATGCGGCTAACTTGGGCTGATAAAGTTGTTCTAATATTGTGCGTCTTATTGACTGCCAGTTTGTACTGGGGCTTATGGCGCGCCGATGATGAAGCACGCGAAGTAGAAATAATTGTCGATGGGGAAAAAAATTATATTCTGGATTTATTTGAGAATAAACGGCTGTCTGTAAAGGGTAAGCTCGGCGAAAGCGTTATTGAAATAAAAGACGGGCAAGCGAGGTTTATCAGCTCACCCTGTAATACCAGTTTTTGTGTGCGCAGTGGCTGGCAGAATCACGGTGGTGATTTTGTCGCGTGTTTACCAAATTCAGTTAGTCTGCATCTTGTCGGTGGTAGCAAGTTGTATGATGCAATTAACTTCTAAGGTCCAGGGTCGTTGCTACTAAAAATAACACCCGATAGAGAAGATGTTGTTATCGCTCGTTTTGCCGCGCTCGCAATTGGGATTCATGTTCTAGAAAGTTTATTACCCAGTCCTGTGCCTGGAATAAAACCCGGTTTTGCCAATATAATTACTTTGTTGGTTTTTATGGCTTATGGTTTTAGTGCCGCATCGTGGGTGTCGATATTACGTGTTGTGGTTGGTAGTTTAATTGTGGGTACTTTTTTGTCCCCCACGTTTGTTTTAAGTTTTAGTGGCGCTATTGTGAGCTTGTTGATGCTTTATTGGTGCGATCGATTTAACCGCTTATTTGCTGTAGATAAATTAAGCATTTTCAGCCTTGCGATACTCATGTCTATGGCGCATATGGCAACTCAGTTTTTAATTGTGTATGTGTTTTTTATTCCACATAAGGCACTGTTGGATATTTTACCCGTTATGATGACGGCCGCATTGGTGTTTGGCGCAATTAATGGCGTCATTGCTCGCAAAGTGCACAAGGCCCATGAAGTACGTATTAAATCAGGAACCAGCTAACTCTATTTATGATATCCCCTCAAATATATTATTCCTCTTATTTTAAGCAGCCAGATCGTATGGGCTTGATGATTATCGTCGCGATAGCGTTACATACCATCATTATTCTCGGCATTACTTTTAGTGGCTCTGACCTGCCGGATGAAAGTAAAGTAACGCCAAGAATTGAAGTGACATTAGTGAATACCCGAAGTGAAATTGTACCTGACAAAGCGGATTATCTCGCTCAGGCTAATCAGGAAGGTGGCGGAAATACACAGGAAAAAATTCGGCCTGAAACATTATTTGCTCCGTTAATTCCTAAAGATGTTATTAACATTACAGCACCGACGCCACCGAGTGTTGATCAGCCCAGAGAGCAAAAGGCAAGTCGTAAAGAATTTATGTCACAGGAAACGTCAACAAGCAAAATCGTGACAGATGTTGCTCCCGTAAAAAAATCGGATACCAAAAGTAAAACGGCGGCAGAGCTGGTCAGTCAGTCCAAAAACATTGCTAGCCTCGAAGTTGAGCTTGGTGAGTCAATGAGAGCTTACTCACAATTACCTAGAAAAAAATACATAACCGCACAAACTAAAGAATATAAATACGCAACATATATGGAGAGCTGGCGTAGGAAAGTAGAAAAAATAGGCAACTTAAACTTTCCAGAGGAGGCAAAACGGCGAAACCTTAAAGGCAGCCTTATACTGGATGTTGTGATTAACGCCGACGGAACGATTAGATCAATTAATGTAAGTAAATCCTCAAACCATAAGTTACTGGATGATGCCGCCGTGGCTATTGTGCGTTTGGCCGCACCTTTTGCCCCATTGTCTCCGGCAATATTGAAAGAAACAGATGTGCTTCACATTACCCGTACTTGGGAGTTTATGGGCGGTGATCTGACATCATCTCAATAATAGAGCTTGATGTTAGGCACTAAGTTATTAATACTCAACTTATGACAGAAACTTCTTATCTTACCGGGCATTTTTTAATAGCAATGCCCAACTTACAAGACCCCAATTTTTTGCGAACGGTTACTTATATTTGTGAGCATAATGAAAAAGGTGCTTTTGGCGTTGTTATAAATCGACAGTTAGATGCCAAAATTACTGAAATTCTGCAACAATTATCCATGCCCTACGATGAGAGCAATGAACATGTTACTAATAATGTGTTTGTAGGTGGGCCAGTAGAAGTGGAGCGAGGCTTAATTTTGCATTCACCGGTTGGTAACTGGGACTCTACATTGGTTGCACATGAAGAGATTGGTTTGACTTCCTCCTTGGATATTATGCGATCAATTGCCGAGAACGCACCCCCAGAGCAGTTTTTTGTGATGCTCGGTTATGCTGGGTGGGATGCGGGGCAACTAGAGCAAGAGTTGGCTGACAATTCATGGCTGCACGGACCTGCTGACAAAGACATTATATTTAATATGCCTATATCACAACGTTGGGATGCCGCTGCGAAACTTTTAGGGATTGATATCTCATTACTATCCAGTGACGTTGGCCACGCATAAAATGGTTGAGATTAAAAGTGTACTGGCGTTTGATTTTGGATTAAAGCGAATTGGTGTTGCCGTAGGCCAAAGCATAACAAAAACAGCGCAGCCGTTACCCTTGTTAAACGCAGAAAATGGCGCACCACAGTGGGAGCAGGTTCAGCAGCTTATTGATCAGTGGCAGCCACAATTGCTGGTTGTGGGTGTGCCCGTACACATGGATGGCACCGAACAGGACTTAACCCGATTTGCAAAACGTTTTGGTAATCGGTTGCATGGCCGCTTTTATCTACCTGTTGAATGGGTTGACGAACGGTTGACCTCCTACGAAGCGGAATCTATTTTAGATGACTTAAACTATAAGCAATCAAATGATAAAATCGGCGTAGATAGTGTTTCGGCGATGTTGATTTTAGAGCAATATTTTCGTGAGCATTAATTTTATATAACTTATGTTTCGGAGTGGCACTTAACTTCAAAACCTGAGGCAGAGTAATTTTATAACTGGATTTTTTAAAGAAACGTATATGACAAGCTATGACTTAGAAGCCATTCTTGACGAGATGGCAGACAACCTGAAGGCCCGATTTCCTACCGGCTTAAATGATGAACCATTAATGATAGGTATTCACACCGGCGGTGTTTGGGTTGCCGAGGCATTACATAAAAGAATGGGGCTGTCGGCACCTTTGTGTACTATCAATATCTCATTTTATCGGGATGACTTTACCCGCATCGGTATGCATCCACAGGTTTTACCATCAAAGGTTCACTCCAACGTTGAGGGCAGAGCAATCATACTGGTCGATGATGTGCTTTACACTGGCCGAACAATTCGTGCCGCAATAAATGAAATTTTTGATTATGGCCGGCCGGGAAGTATCACGCTGGCCTCGCTTGTTGATCGTGATGGCCGAGAATTACCAATGCAGGCAGATATTGTTGGTTTGCATATGACGCTGGAAGCTGATCAGCAAGTAAAACTGAGCGGCCCATCACCTTTGGAGCTAAGTATTTCTGGGGGATCTGACTAATGAGTTATCGACAAAATATTCAATTGACCGCAGATAAAAATCTCAAACACTTCTTGTCGATAGAAGGGTTGCCTCGCGCAATGCTAATGCAAATACTGGATACGGCAGAAACGTTTTCCAGTGTAGGTGAGCGGGCCGTAAAGAAAGTGCCGATATTGCGAGGCAAAACAATTGTTAATTTATTTTTTGAAAATAGCACACGAACCAGAACCACATTTGAATTAGCCGCCAAGCGTTTATCGGCAGATGTTTTAAACTTGAATATTGCAATGTCAGCAACATCCAAAGGTGAATCTCTGCTGGACACGTTGAGTAATCTTGAAGCAATGCAAAGTGATATGTTTGTGGTTCGTCATGCACAAAGTGGCGCGGCACATTTTATTGCTAAAAATTCACCAGAACATATCAGTGTGATAAATGCGGGCGATGGCTGTCACGAGCACCCAACGCAGGCAATGCTTGATATGTTTACCATACGTAGACATTTTGGTGATTTTTATCCGCTAAAAGTTGCCATTGTTGGTGATATTTTGCATTCCCGTGTTGCTCGTTCTCAAATTCACGCGCTAACAACATTAGGTGCGAATGAAGTTAGAGTGATTGCGCCCAAGACACTGATCCCCGCTAATATAGAAAGTATGGGCGTGCATGTTTATCATGACATGCGTAAAGGGTTAACCGATGTGGATGTTGTGATTATTTTGCGATTACAAAAAGAACGCATGGGCGGTGCATTTTTACCAAGCGTGCAGGAATATTTTCAGGCATACGGTTTGACGGAAGAAAAACTCGCTTATGCGAAAGACAGTGCGATAGTGATGCATCCGGGGCCAATTAATCGCGGGGTAGAAATTGCCTCAAGTATAGCTGATGGTCCGCGCTCGGTTATTCTTGAGCAGGTAACTAATGGTATTGCAGTAAGAATGGCGGTTATGTCGATGACAATGGGCAGTTATTCTGCACCTCTTTCTACAGATCAATCCCTGTCTGCAAACAAAAGGGGAGCCTCATCTTGAATATTTTAATTAAAAATGGACGCGTGCTTAATCCTGCGACTAGCTTTGATAAGCGGGTAGATGTTTTCATATCTGATGGAAAATTTGTTGGTATTGGTGAAATGCCCGCGGGTTTTGTTGCCGATAAAGAAATAGATGCCACAGGAAAATATGTCTTACCGGGGATTGTTGACTTGTGTGCACGACTACGCGAGCCGGGTTATGAGTACAAAGCAACAATAGCCAGTGAAACGGCAGCCGCCGCAAGTGCTGGTGTAACGACATTATGTTGCCCACCAGACAGCATACCTATTGTTGATAACCCGACTGTTGTTGAAATGATTAGTCATAGATCTGCTCAGGTAAATAAAGCGAGAGTGGTTTCAATTGGTGCGTTAACACAACAGCTGGAAGGAACAAAAATTAGTGAAATGATGGCGTTAAAAAATGCCGGTGTTGTGGGTGTTGGTAATGCATTACGTCCAGTGGAAAATACATTGGTTATGCGACGTGCTATGGAGTATGCGGCAAGTTGCGATATGACGGTATTTATCTTCGCCGAAGATAAGTGGTTAAAGGGTGATGGCTGTGCAAATGAGGGTGCGGTCAGTACTCGAATGGGATTAACAGGCATTCCCGAAATTGCAGAAACAATCGCCGTTGCACGTGATCTTGCGTTAATAGAACAGACGGGTGTGCGCGCACATTTTTGTTGCCTTTCTAGTGCAAAAGCAGAACGTTTGGTTGCGCGTGCGCAGCATGATGGTTTGCCGGTAACGGCAGATGTATCCGCTCATCAATTACATTTAACGGATATGGAGATTGGGGCGTTTGATGCGCAATATCACGTACACCCGCCTTTGCGCACCATGCGTGATAGAGAAGGATTACGTAAAGGCTTAAAGTTGAGAGCGATTAGTGCAATTTGTTCTGACCATCAGCCACACGATGTTGACGCAAAAATCGGCCCGTTCAGTGATACAGAGCCTGGTATTTCTGCTGTAGAAACATTGCTGCCTTTAACTATGCGGCTGGTTGAATCGGGTGATTTATCATTACTTGATGCAGTTGCCTGTGTCACATTCGAGCCAGCGAGAATATTAGGTTTGCCCGTTGGACGAATAGAAAAAGATGCGATAGCAGATGTATGTATTTACGATCCTGATATTGTCTGGCAGCTGAATGATCAGACGATGAAAAGTGCCGGGTTGAACACGCCATTTAAAGGTTGGGAGTTCGAAGGCAAAGTAACGCATACGTTATTAAATGGTCAATTGGTTTTTTCGTTGTAATTTGATTTTATGGTAGAACTAAATCGCGTTTCTGTTTTATCGGTTCAGCGAACACCAACAAATGATAGCCTAGTTCGGATTCAATCCTCTCGATTAGCTCAACTAGGAAAACCAGGTCATTATGTTCAGTGTGCTGTTAATGAGCACGCTGGACATTATATGCAAGCCTATCTTTTTTCTTTGAATGAAGAATCGGGTATTGTGGATTTGTTTTTTCAGTCTGGCGCCCTTAAAAATAGCAATGATGAAATTATTTCAGATGTTTTGTTTATCAGCGACCCCTGCGGTGAGCACTTAAATGTTTCACTGGACGAGGAAAAACCTGTATTAATTGCCGATGAGCTGGGATTACCTTCAATATTTTTCCTAGCCGATTTGTTGATGAGAAAATATCAACGCCAGCCATTGGTGATATTGTCGACAGAACAGCAATTTCCATTTACCCCAAAACCATCTCAATTTATTGTTTCTGATTTTCCATCGGGCATGCTTGCAACCTGTCCTTTGCTGGAAGATAAAAAAATTCCAGCTCGTTTGATCAGCAAAGCGTTTCAGCCCGGTTGTTATGATGGCGATATTGAAATGTTTTTTGAAGACGTAGGGCCGTCATTTTGGAATGAAGGAAATAAAATATACTATGTGGCGGGGCGCTCGCCACTGCTGGGTACTGCAAAACAATATATTGAGCAAACGGTTAACTCTGCTCAATATTTGATTGCTCTCTAAATGTTGTGTTCGATTAACGTTATATTGGACATAGCAGTAGAGTCAGGGTCATGCTTTTTACTGAGTTTGATTCGCAGGCGTAGTTCATTACGGGAATCTGCATTTTTTAATGCCTCTTCGTAAGAAATTTCACCATCTTTGTAAAGTGAATATAAGCTTTGATCGAAAGTTCTCATGCCCAGTTGATTTGATTTTTCAATTACATTGTTAATGCTGTAAATTTCATTTTGCAAAATGTGTTTAGCGACTAATGATGTATTGAGCAAACACTCAATGGCGACTCGTCTTCCTTTTTCATCTTTTGTCGGAATTAAGCGTTGAGCAACAATGGCTTTAAGGCTTAGCGACAAATCCAGCGAAATTTGCTTGCGTTGTTCGTCCGGGAAAAAACGCATGATCCTGTCAAATACCTGATTTGTGTTACTCGCATGAATGGTTGCGAGGCAAAGGTGACCTGTTTCGGCAAACTGCATTGCCTGTGATAATGCTTCTTTAGTGCGAATTTCACCAATAACGATAACGTTAGGCGCTTGTCTCAGCGCATTTTTTAAGCCTACTTCAAAGCTCTCTGTATCTATACCCACTTCGCGTTGAGTAATAATGCAGTGTTGTGGTGCATGAACATATTCAATCGGATCTTCTATTGAAATAATATGGCCATTGCTGTGTTTGTTGCGGTGATTAATCATCGCAGCTAAGGTGCTAGATTTCCCCGAGCCTGTTGCGCCGACGATTAAAACAAGCCCGTGCCGATACATGGAAATATCACCAAGCATTTGTGGCAGATGCAACTCTTCGATAGAAGGGACATCTGTTTCGATTCGTCGTAAAACCATTCCGACCTGATTTTGATGTCGGTAAATGTTAACGCGAAAGCGCCCGATATCATCGGGACTAATGGCGAAATTAGCTTCATTGTGTCGTTCAAATTGACGTTTTTGCCCAGGCGACATGATATCGTATATGAGCTTTTTCGCTTGCTCCGATGTGAATCGCGTATTTGAAATTGGAGATACGTTGCCATTGATCTTCATGCTTGGTGGAATGCCTGCGCTGATAAAAAGGTCAGACGCCTTTTTTGTGCACATGAGTTGTAAAAGTGAATTGAATTCCATGTTTATTGTCCTGCAATTAATACAAATATATTAATTGCCTTTACCCTTTGCTCGAATTAAATAATATCGCTTTTATTATAACGTTTTATGTTTTAGTAGACCGTTTAAAATTGATCCTTCGACGTAGCTTTGGATTTTGCTTCGCTACGAGTTATTTCACCTTTCTGCACAAGCTCCATTAGCGACTGATCCATCGTTTGCATGCCGAGTTGCTGACCGGTTTGAATGGCTGAATACATTTGAGGTACCTTGTTTTCTCTAATTAAATTTCGAATCGCAGGTGTGCCGATCATAATTTCATGTGCAGCAGCGCGGCCGCCGCCATTCTTTTTAACCAATATTTGTGAAACTACGGCCTGGAGTGATTCCGACAACATTGAGCGAGTCATATCTTTCTCCGACGCGGGGATAACGTCAACAATACGGTCGATGGTTTTTGCAGCAGAGCTGGTGTGCAAAGTACCAAAAACCAGGTGGCCAGTTTCTGCTGCAGTCAGTGCCAGGCTTATTGTTTCTGGGTCGCGCAATTCACCAACGAGAATAATATCCGGGTCTTCACGTAATGCGGATCGTAATGCTGCATTAAAGCTTAGGGTGTCCCGGTGAACCTCACGTTGATTTATCAGACACTTTTTACTGCTGTGGACAAATTCAATGGGGTCTTCAATCGTTAGAATATGGCCTAATGTGTTTGTGTTTAGGTAGTCTATCATTGCCGCTAGGGTTGTTGATTTACCCGAGCCGGTAGGGCCGGTAACAAGGATAAGTCCTCGTTGTTTATCAAGAAGTTCTTTAAATATCGGTGGGGAGCCTAAATCATCCAGAGATAAAATATCAGTGGGAATTGTACGAAAAACCGCACCAGCACCACGATGATGATTAAATGCGTTTACACGAAATCGCGCGAGACCGGGAATTTCGAACGAAAAGTCATTTTCGTAAAATTCCTCAAACTCCTTCCGCTGTTTATCGTTCATAATGTCATAAATTAGACTGTGAACATTTTTATGCTCTAGCGGCGGGATGTTGATGCGCCTAATGTCGCCATCTACCCTGATTATCGGCGGCTCGCCGGCAGAAAGATGTAAATCTGATGCCTGGTTTTTTACGCTAAATGCAAGTAGTTCAGAAATGTCCATGTTTTTCCTCTATTTTTTTGTTTTGCTGGGAAAGTAATTTGCCTATAAATACCTTGATATCGGCTTTATGTGTGCAAAACTTTAAGTGTGAGATTTTCTGTCTGGGTGAAATGTGAGCTTTTAGCGCTAATCCCTGGCAAATTAAAAACTTGATAGAAGTGGTAAAACTTCCTAGCGTGTTAAGCTTTTAGTATGATATGCAATAACTCAGATTTATTCCAACTATGATCAATAATTTATTAAGTAAAATAGTATGTTAGATATTGTCGGCAATCTTGAAAGTGTTAAAAAAAGAATTCAGCTAGCGCAGGCGCAATCTGGCCGAAGCACTGATTCTGTTATTTTGTTAGCGGTTAGTAAAACCAAGCCGGCTGAAGATATCATACGCGCAATTGAAGCTGGGCAACGCTGTTTTGGTGAAAGTTATGTGCAGGAGGCGGTTGATAAAATTAGGCAAATTGGCAGAGGCGATATTGAGTGGCACTTTATCGGGCCGATTCAATCCAATAAGAGTCGATTAATCGCCGAAAACTTTAACTGGGTTCACAGTGTCGACCGGTTAAAAATAGCGCAAAGGCTAAGTGATCAGAGGCTGGAAGATCAGCCGCCGCTCAATATATGCTTGCAGGTAAATGTAAGTGATGAAGAAAGTAAGTCCGGAATTAGTCTTGATGAGTTACCTGCATTAGCGGAAGCGGTTATAAAATTACCGCGGATAAAATTACGTGGTTTAATGGCCATCCCGGCTAAATCCAGTTATCAGGATGAGCAGAGAAGCGAATTTCGAAAACTAAGTGAAAGTTTAACGCAGATAAATCATCAGTTTTCAATCGAAATGGATACTTTGTCCATGGGTATGTCGAATGATCTGGATGCGGCGATTGCCGAAGGTGCAACTATTGTGAGAATAGGCTCAGATATTTTTGGCTCTCGAAATTATTAATGAAATGAATAGAAAAGGAAGTTTTAAATTGGAAGCGAAAAAAATAGGTTTTATTGGTGCAGGTAATATGGCCACCGCATTAATCGGTGGATTGATTTCTGACGATGATATATTGCCTGGAAATATTATTGTTAGTGATATTAATGATCAACACCTAAATGATATGGAGTCGAAATTTGGCATTCGTTCCTCTGGCGATAATATCAAATGTGTCGAATATGCAGATGTTGTCGTCATTTGTGTAAAGCCACAAATGATGAATCAAATTTGCAAAGAAATAGCAGAAACGGTTAGCCTCAAACAGTCATTAATTATTTCTGTAGCAGCAGGTATTACGACTGAGAACTTTGGTAACTGGCTTGGGGGAAAAACTTCCGTCGTGCGAGCAATGCCAAATACGCCAGCGTTAATAAAAACCGGGGCAGCGGGTTTGTTTGCAAACGAAAACGTATCACTCGCGCAAAAAGAGATAGCAGAAAATATTCTACGCGCTGTTGGTGTTGTTTTGTGGGTAGATAAAGAGAAGGACATGGACCATGTAACGGCCTTGTCTGGCAGCGGCCCAGCTTATTTTTTTCGTATGATGGAAGCTATGGAGAATGCAGCGATCGAGCTGGGATTAGAAAAAGAAACGGCACACATATTGACATTACAAACAGCATTGGGTGCAGCCAAACTTGCAATAGAAAGTAGCGACTCGATTTCAGAATTAAGAAAAAAAGTCACATCTCCCGGTGGTACAACGGCAAAAGGGCTTTCCACTATGCAGGAAGAAGGCGTAGACGGTATGTTTCAAAAAACACTTCAGGCTGCCAGTAATAGAGCTGAAGAGTTGTCAAAAGAATACGGAGAAAGTTAATGGGGTATGCAACTAATGCAGGGACGTTTCTGGTCGAGACATTAATCGGACTAGTTTTGATGGTTGTGATGTTGCGATTTTTGTTGCAATTAATTCGGGCTGATTTTAATAACCCGGTATCCCAATTTATTGTGAAAGTGACAAACCCGATGTTAGTGCCTTTGCGTCGTTTTATTCCCGGCGTGGCTGGTATTGATATGTCGTCCGTTGTCCTATTATTTGGCATTCAGTATCTGGAGCTGTTTTTATTAACGATAATGAACGGTGCTCAATTTTTCGCAATAGGAATGATAGTAATTGCGATAGCAAAAATTATTGGTCTGGCTATTACTGTCTTTACATTTTCCATTCTTATTCAGGTTGTAATTAGCTGGGTGAACCCTGGTGTATATAACCCGGTTGTTGGATTGTTGTACCAGATTAATGAACCGGTATTAGGACGTGCGCGAAAACTAATTCCACCGATTCAAGGGTTTGATTTATCACCAATAGTGGCGATGATAGCATTACAGTTAATTTCGATGTTAGTTGTTGCACCTATTAGTGACTTTGGTGTTTCTTTGCGGTAATGATTTGGCTTACATATGATTTATCCTAGTACAAGGATGTATAGGATATCTCCGGAAATAGATTTGGAGCGTGTTGACGGCGTTTACCCCTCGACGGGGTACCGAGGAATCTTCAACTTAAAATACTCATTTACACGCGTAAACACCGCTTTTTCGTTTAAAATTGCCTTGCCACCATCTCTCTAAATTACAACCGGAGGCACCCTATATGCGAGTAGATGACCTTCCCGTAATTTCTGCAGTAAACTTATGCAAGTCGTTTTCTAAAACTGAAGTTGTACGCGGTATTGATTTTGTCGTGGAGAAAGGCCGTTGTTATGGTTTTCTTGGGCCTAATGGCGCAGGCAAAACAACAACCCTAAGTATGATTGAAGGCGTATCACCGATGACGTCCGGTGAACTTTCAGTGTTTGAATATGTTTTACCTCAGCAGGGCGCGCTTGCACGTGCCCGTATGGGAATCGTGCCGCAAATGGATAACCTCGACCCTGACTTTTCTGTGATCGAGAACTTGCGTGTTTACGGTTCTTATTTTCGAATACCAAAAAAAATACTCGAGCCAAGAATTTCAGAATTACTTGACTTTATGCAACTCAGTGATCGTGCTAACGAAAAACCGGATAATCTCTCTGGGGGGATGAAGCGCCGACTAACCATTGCTCGGGCGCTTATTAATGACCCTGAATTAATTATATTGGACGAGCCGACAACCGGATTAGATCCACAAGTTCGTCACGTGATCTGGGCGCAACTTCGAAAATTAATGCAATCAGGTAAAACAATCCTGATGACTACGCATTATATGGATGAGGCTGAGCGTTTGTGTGATGAATTATTTATTATGGATAATGGCGTTATCCTTGACCGCGGGTCACCGAGGATAATCATAGACAAACATGTAGAGCGTTATGTGGTGGAGTTGTCGCAAGATAATGTTGAATTAAAGGGTAAGCTAAAAAATATTCCTGATGTTCGATTAGAATCTCACGGTGATGCACTATTTTGTTATTGCAATGAACAGCAGGCAGTGAATGATTTATTGTCCGGCTATCCTGAAATTCAATATTATTTTCGTCCTTGTAATCTTGAGGATGTTTTTCTGAACATGACTGGCAGGGAATTGCGAGAATGAATTATTCCTATTATCGTTTGCCACGGTTCAGTCGCAATGCTGGGATTATCTGGCGAAGAAATATTAACGTTTGGATGAAGTTAATTGGTCCAGCATTGGTTTTACATTTTATTGAACCCGTAATTTATTTATTTGGATTGGGTTTTGGTTTAGGTGTATTCGTTGGTGATATTGGCGGGGTTCCTTATTTAACCTTTCTCGCATCGGGTTTGGTTGCCTCATCGGCGATGATGACTGCAAGCCTGGAAGGAACTTATTCTGTATTCACACGAATGGTGCCGCAAAAAACGTATTCAGCCATTTTAGCATCACCTATTGAAGTGGATGATATTATGGCGGGTGAATTGTTATGGTGTGCTACTAAAGCGACTATTAGCGGTGTTGCTATACTTATTGTTGCTTCATTAATGGGGGCGGTTGAAAGCTGGGTCGCAGTTTTAGCAATACCGGTTGTCTTTTTATGTGCGCTTTGTTTTACTGGCCCTGCAATTGTTGTTGCGACAATGGCGCCGGGATATGATTATTTTAACTACTATTTTACGCTAGGCGTTACGCCTATGTTTGTTTTATGTGGAGTGTTTTATCCGGTTTCTACTTTGCCGGATGTGCTTCAAGTCATTGTGCAGTTTTTGCCGTTAACACATGGTATTGAGTTGATACGTCCACTTGTTTCTGGAACAGAAGTTCATAATCCATTATTTCATATGTTTGTCTTAGCTGCTTACGCTATTGGGTTTTATTACCTAGCGGTGGTTATGGTTCGTAAAAAAATGATTCAATAATTATGTGTTATTTTTCTTTCGTAAATTAATTGTTTGATTAACCACTTCAACTAGCCTTAAGTGATCTGTTTTTGATTTTAGTAGCACAGAATTAACTCTGCTGGCATTTTCTTGCGTTACATCGTACGCAGAATAGATCACCACACTCGGTGAATCCGAACATTGTTCAATTTCCGTGAGTAAATCAAGTCCAGAACCATCGGGTAAAGCTATATCTAGTAATACCAGATCAAACTTTTCATTTTTCAGTGCATGTTGAGAGGATTTAAATGTGTTTGTCCAGTTAAGCTCGCATTTTCCGGCCAGCATTGTTTTTACCAATTTGTGTATATCCTCCTCATCTTCTACGTGAAGAATATGTGGTATTTGGTTTGATTTCACTGCACGTTCAATTGCGTTGATTAAACGTGTGGGGTCTATCGGCTTTTGAATCCAGTCCGACACACCAATGGCATTGCCGGTTAATTGTTGTTTACTTTCGTCAACGTGTGCAGAAATCAATACTAGTGGAATGCCATAAGGGCTATTAGATTGGTGCAATTGATTAAGGATATCTATATTGTTTTGTTCAGGTATACCCAGGTCTATTGTAATTGCCTTGTATTCGCCTGGGTTCTCTTGTATTTTTTTTAGTGCTTGGGAAACGTTGGAGGCAATATCTGCATTATAGCCAGCCTCTGTTAGTGTGCGTTGTAGTAGGGCGGCCACATTGGGGTTGTTTTCGATAATTAGAATGTCCTGAGATTGACTATCGAGTAATTGTCCAGGCTTACTTGTTTTGCTTTGTAAATTATTATTGACTAATTCAGGTAGCACTATAATAAAAGTAGTGCCTATGTCTAAGCTGCTAATAAAGTCTATTCGTCCGCCATGTTTTTCAACAATTATCTTACTTATATTGAGGCCTAGACCAGTTCCGCCTTTCTTTCGAGTATTTGATGAATCTGATTGTGTGAATCTTTCAAAAAGTTTTGGTTGAAACTCTTCAGGAATGCCGGCTCCGTGGTCGGTCACTGAAATGCGTATCGCGTTATTGATATCACGGGCAATGTTAATTTCGACTTTTGAATTATGGGGAGAAAATTTTGCTGCATTGGATAATAGGTTGGCCATCACTTGCATTAAACGGTTTTTGTCAGCAAATACCTTGGTGTTTTCTAGTGTACTAGAGATAACAAACTTGACTCCATATTGTTCTGCGTATGCCTGGGTTTCAAGTTGCGCCTGTTTGAGAAAGGGCATCACGTCCATATTTTCGAAGTTATAGGCCATTTCACCTGATTCGAATTTTTGAACATCAAGAATATCATTAATCAACAGCAGGAGGCGCTCAGTATTATTGCTCGCCATGTCGAGTAGCTCATTCATTTTCTCGGGAAGTTCTCCCACTGCCCTTCCCTTTATTAAGCCTAGAGAGCCTCGAATAGCGGTTAGTGGCGTACGTAGTTCATGGCTGACAGTTGAAATAAATTCCATTTTTATTTTATCAATCTCTTTTCGATCAGTGATGTCGCGCACTACACCTAGGTACAAATGCCGCTTATTTACTTCTATTTCATTGGTTGCAAGATCCATCGGGAATGTACTGCCATCTTTTCGTCGTCCTTTTACTTCACGACTGACACCAATCGCTTTTTTAACGCCTGTTTTTTGATAGTGACGTAAATAACTATGGTGTTTTGAGCTGTCGGGGGCCGTCATTAGCATGCTGACATTGTTGCCAATTACTTCCTCCGGTAAATAGCCAAAAATTAAACTGGCGGCTGAATTAAATGATACAACCATGCCATCGTGATCACTTGTGATTAGGCCGTCGACCATGTGTTCGACGATGGTGCGTTGAAATGACTCACTTGCTTCTAGCGCCTCTGTCCTTTGTGCAATAATCTTTTCCAGGTTTTGATTCATTTCTTTGAGGTTGTTTTGTGCCTTATCAACCTGTCCCATCAGGCACTGGTAACTACGGGCTAGCATACCAATTTCATCATTGCTATCGACGGGCATGTTCGTGTTATTTTCACGGTGATGCGTATAGTCATCCATTACTTTCGTAATTTGTTTTATTGGGCGTGCCAAGCGATAGGCGAATAAAATAGCAAGTAATGTTACTGCAACGGCGAGTACTAACGAGGAAAATAGAACATTGTTTAATACCCCAGCCTGTTCTTTAACGATATAACTATAAGGTTCAATAATACCAACACCAATGAAGCGTTTAGGGTTTTCTGAGTCAAACGATATTTTAGTAAAGTTGACTACATGCTGGTCCTGACTATTTTCTGGCAGAAGGATAAAGTGAGTGTCGTTATTTTTAGGTGTAAATAGATGCGCAATTCGAGGAATATCGTCCTGAATGAGATATTGCTTACCTAGATCAAAGCCGTATGCTTTGGTCTTGTCGGGATGGAGTAGGTAGCCACCTTTGTCATTAGTGATATATATTTCAGTTGTATTATTTTGATTGTTTTGCTGTATGTCCCTAAACTTAACGCCAATCTCGGATGCAATCACCAGCAAGCCGGAGAGCTCGCCAGTTATATCATCATAAACAGGAGTGCCGCTGCGTAAAACTTCCTGATGTGGCTCGCTTATCTTGCCATGTTCACGATTGAGGTTAATCTCTGATAAATAAACTGATCGTGACGAAAGTTTAAGTGTTTCGCGCACATAAGTCCGGTGGGCTTTATTCTGAAGCTGGTGAGTTCGGATTGGAGAAAATTTGCTATTTTCATGGCCTACAACGATTAACTCTTGTCCATTTTTATCGATAAAACGAATTTTCAAATATGATACTTTGTTATCAAGCATAGTTGTGAAAAGGGATTCTAGTCTTTTAAGCCATTGCTCGCGTGTGGACTGCCCTAGTTCGTCATAATCATTATTTTTTAAGGCGCGCAGTATACCCTGCACAGGAGGCGCGTTAGCTAAAAACAGAGTGTCTTCACGTTGGGAGTCAATGTGAGACTGTAATCGGCTACCGGCATTTTGTATATTGGAAGACATGCCTTTAGCAGAGTGCTCTACTAATAATTCAGTAGTCTTGATATAAAATAAACTGCCAACTATGCCGGCGCTAAGTATTACTAATAAGATGGCAGCCAGGCTGAGTTTGTATGCGATTGTTAGCTTCATAATTCAATATCTTCTTTGTAGAAAATGACGAGTTTGTTATCTGTTTGTGGCATAAGGCTTAGCTTAGAGTCTGTAATTGTTTCGATAGGCCATGAGGTATGATAATCCCTAGGTGAAATCCTGCCTATATATTTCCCTGCTTGTATTGAATTACGGGTTTGTTTTTAAGCGTTGCACAATTGTTGAGCACCAACAAAAGATGATGGGTCTATTAATACAAAATCGTTTTTTTTAATTCGGTGTAGCATGTGATTACACCAAGGCTTATTAATGGGTTACAAGGTAAAGGTGTAGTATTTTAAGTTCTTAGTCAGGTTATCGATAGTTGGTTGCCAGTGTCTGATTGCAATATCAATTCCGTGATGTACGTGTACGGTTTGTTTATATTTGCCAGCAATTAGCGCGCTACTAATGCTTAAAAAATTGAATGTAAAATTAATAGTGTGTTGTGGAAGTTTAAATATGACACCCATTTGTATGTCAATACCATTTAGTTAGTGTTGGTCGAGTTTGAATCCAGCATTGAAATCAAGGTAATATGGTTAGGTGTTTGAAACGCTTATAACAATGAAAAAAATCTTCTTTGATACTTTTTTAAAATGCGTAAGATGGGCCATTGTTTAGGCTCGGTTCGTGCTACCAAACCTGAGTCATTATCGCTAACTGCCGATTTGTAGTTAAGCGCTTATTTTCCCGTCGTGTTTTTATTCACGGCTAATATTCAGTGTGGCGTTAAGTTGATGACGTTAAAATGACGTCGTAGGTCATTAATCATACATGTTTAATCTACAGGATTTTTTAATGAAAGTTATCGCATCTATTTTTCTTGTTGTTTTTGTTTCCGGTTGCGCCAGTATGGGAGGAGGATCAAAAAGCTGTGTTTCGGGAGCGCGTGATGGAAATGGTTATCCTTGCTGGATAAGCCAAAGGCCAGGCCTGGGAATTGTTGTTAGCATGTCCGAGCATGTTGATCCAAATAAAACACGAGATGTTTTATTTAAAAAAGCATTGTTAGAGTTGGCGGCCGCACAGACAGGTCTAGAGGTATCTGAAGATTCCATTGTTAAAAAACGAACAACGGTTACTGGTAATGACAATGTTAGTCAGCAGACAAAAGTAGTAACATTGGCTTCAGTGAAAACGGCAAATGGCAGCGTAACGGTAAAAGCAAAAATTAAAGATGAATGGAAGCACCCATCGTCAAGAAAATTGTATTTGTGGGTGGTGCCTGTCAATTAAAACTAGTACATTATTGAGGCATCCAAAAGGAACGGGATTATGAAAATAAAAAACAATACTAAAGTACTAGTCTCGGCCTTGGGGCTTCTTTTTTCCTCTTCAATCAGCTTTTCTGCTGATACTGAGTTTACCCAATTCAAAAATCAACAAGCCCAAGGTGTTCAGTCTGTTAAAGATGAGTTTGCACAATACAAAAAAGAATTAGAAGACGGTTTTGCAGCTTACAAAAAAGCTTACAAGGCAGCCTACGAGGCTGACAAAAAGGCAGTGAAAAACATTTGGGGTGATTACCGGCCTGGCGATAAAAAAAGTTGGGTTCAATACGATGAGAGTGGTGTTCGAAAATCGGTAAACTTTGAGTCTGGCGAGGTAGAGCTGGAGATTATTGTTGATGAAAAGTATGCCGATAAAAAAGCCGAAGATGCACTAAAGAGAAAAATTCTAGCGTTGTTAACAACAACTAGACTAGAGGCATTTAAAGGTGACAGCGTCTCTCAAAGTGTTGAGAAGAAAATCGCCAACCTCCCACATGTTAAAACGGCTAAAGTTTCAAACACCCCGGTTATGAGTGCGATGATCCCTGAGGTTAGGCTTAAGGACACAACAAAAATTAGAAAGATTTCTCAAACTTTCACTGATCAATCTAAAACTGATGTTCGAACGGCGAAAAAGCCGGGAAAAAAAGTCGTACGGGTAAAGTTTAAGATACCCACAAATGCACCTGAAAAATCCAAACAATTTATCGCAAAAGCGAAAAAAATTGCGGATAAAGAGGAGCTTCCACTTACCCTGGTAATGGCTATTATGGAAACTGAGAGCGCTTTTAATCCAATGGCAAAGTCAGGTGTTCCCGCATACGGATTAATGCAAATTGTACCGAGAAGTGCTGGTCAGGATGCAACAAAGTATCTGTTTGGAAAAGCCAAAATATTATCACCGTCTTATTTGTATGATAGTGATAAGAATATTGAAATTGGGGGTGCCTATCTGCATATACTGTACTTTAACTACTTAAATAAAATAGAAGACCCGGTTAGTCGGTTATATTGCGCCATCGCTGCATATAATACTGGAGCGGGAAATGTTGCTAAAGCGTTTACAGGCAAAAAAAATATTAATAAAGCATCCGTGATTATTAATAAATTAACACCGAAGCAGGTGTATCAGAAGCTGAGAAAACAATTGCCTTATGCTGAAACTCAGCATTATGTGAAAAAAGTTGCGAATAAGCTGGAAAAGTATCAACACATTTAATTTTGTGTAAATAAAATAATCATAACTAGTTTGTTGAGCTTTAATTGTTTTTCTATTTTTATTTTTTTATTTTAGATCTACGTTAATTGCCCAAAATTAGGGTTTCACTATTTTTACCGCATTAACTTAAAAAGCTACTTAATAAAATCACTTAAAAGAAAATCACTTAAAAGAAAGTTACCTAATAAGAAAATAATGTCCATGGGAGGACTATTTTATGTTTAACGTAAATTATCAACGGTTTGTTCAGATATTGCTGTTACTGATAATGGTTGCTATGAGTTTTGGTTGTGCAACTTATAAGGGGGGTTCTAAAAAGGCTTTTGATGCCGTAGAGAAAGGCAACTATCCTGTTGCTATTAAAGAAATGAAAAAAACGATTAAAAGTGATGGAGACGACAGGCTATTATATTTTCTCGAAGTAGGTTTGTTAAAGCACTTGAATGGTGAATATGAAGCCAGTAATCGTTTGCTAACACAGGCTGCTCAGATAGCGGAAGGGCTGGAAACAATACGAATTAGCGATCAGCTTGGTGCTGCTTTGACCAGTCCACGGCAAGCCGCTTATAGAGGCACGAAATTCGAGAGAGCCTTTATTCATTATTATCAGGCATTAAATTATGCGTTTCTTGCCGCTAATAACCCCGCGCAGAAAGATAAATTTCTTGAAGGTGCGCGTATTGAATCACGTAAAGTCGAAATTATGTTAACAGCGCTGCAAAATGAAAAAGGTACATATAAGGACGTTGCAGATAAAAAGAAAAGTACCTTTAGTAAAATAATGAAAGTATTTGATGTTTTAAATGGAAACTATATGGATGCAGATAAGCTGGTATATAGAGAAGATGCCTATATCCGCTATATCACCGGTGTTATATATGAATCTAATGGCGAATATGACGACGCACGTATCTCTTACCAGCAAGCAGCTGAATTATACGAAAAAGGTTACCAGGAACAATATCAACTGGAAAGTAGCATTACTGAGCAAGCGTGGTTTGATGTTGTGCGAATGATGCAGTGGGCGGGTGGTTATGAAAATGACTGGCCTAGCTTGGCAGAAACGAAACTTTCAGAAGTTAAACGTAAAGGTCTAAGTAATTATAAAAAAGGTGGTGCTCAATTAATGGTAATCGAGCATCTCGGTATGATTCCTGCCCGAGAAGAGATGAATATCCGTTTGAGTCTCGATACAAGAACAAAGGAGCTGGTTGTAAAACCGGTGCTCACGGGGACGAAAAGTGAGAAAGATGATCAAATGGCCTGGTTTTTCACGATGTATTCTGAAAAAGGTTTGCTTAGCGCAATACATAATTATAAAGCACGAGGTGTGAACGGCGTTGTTCAAGGGCTCACATCAAAGCGTATTGGTATTGGGGCAGTGTGGGGGATAGCAGAAGAGGTTGGTCTGCCGCAGGCGGTAGGGCCTCTGGGGATACGAATTACCGTACCGTACTATCGTCCTATCTCAAATCCTTATGGTGCATCCGAGTTGTGGGTTAATGGAAAAAATACCGGCAGCCTTGCTTCAGCTGAATCGTTATCTGAACTTGCTTTACAAGAGCAGTTACTTGGTGCCGGCTCTGATTTACAGCAGGCACTTGCTCGTGAGTTAGTTAAGGCAATTTTCGCTGAAAAAGCTTCCGCAGCATTGGGTGGAGGTTACTTAAGTCTTGCAGCTAAATTGGTTAACACGGCAACAAGCCAAACTGACACTCGCAACTGGTTAACTCTTCCTCAAACGATAAAAATCACCCGAATACCAATGGCAGAAGGAAAGCATAGTGTGGAACTGGTGACTAAAAATTCGGCAAATAACAAAAATTATGCTCAGTCAAAACACGATATTGAGCTAAAGAAAGGACAGATATATATACTGCGTAATCGAACTATAGGCAAGACCAGTAGTAATGCGGCTAGTGTGGTGAGGCAAGCTGATAATGGTTTGGAGGCAGCGCCAGTTATGGTTAAGATGAATAGTAATGATAAAAAACTGACAGCAAATGCTGTCGCTACGCAGTAGCGAGTTACTTTTAGGTTTGATTGATTTAACATTAACAGAAAATGAGGGAGTTTAAATGAAGCACAAAAACGTGACAATTGCGTTAAAAACGGTGGCGGCAATTATTAGTCTTAGTATTTTTGCTGTAGGTTGTGGTGGTACTAAGGTACAACGTGTTGACGCTAACAAAGAGATAGCTCTGACTGATAAATGGAATGATGAAGATTCTAGACAGGTCTCAGCAGAAATGGTTGACGATATGTTTTCTTATCCTTGGTTAAAGCGTTTTAAGACGAAATTTCCAGGTAAGGAACCTACTATAACAATACAGCGCATTAAGAATAAGTCCCATGAACACATTGCCACAGACACCTTTATTAATGACATTAAGCGGGCTGTTATGCGTAGTGGCATGGCTGAATTTACTGTTAGCGGCGAAGAGCGGGACAGAATTCGTGAAGAGCTAAAACAGCAAGATATGAATGCATCTGAAGCAACGCGCATGGAGCAGGGTGAAGAAATGGGCGCTAACTTTGCGTTATCTGGTTCGATAAACTCTATTGTTGATCAGCTCGATGGAAAGCGTGTTACATCTTATCAAGTTGATTTGAAGTTAATTAATTTACAGACTACACGTGAAGCGTGGAGTGGCACCAAGAAAATTAAAAAGCTTCAGGAAAAAAGTAAGTTTGGTTTCTAATTGATAGCTAAGTAACCGTACTCGTCCGCTTGAAAATTTATCGTCGAGCTGTTTAGCTCGGCGGAAAATACTGGTTATATAAAGGAAATGTGAATGACTACCTTTGATCGTTATGTACCACGTCTGTCCAATGTCCTTGTTTTGTTTCTCATTGCATTTCTTGGGATTAGTATGATGGCGTGTGGCAGCAAAAAGAATGTTAAGCAGAATAAGGCTGGTAGCGGTGGCCAGCCAGATTGGGTTCTTAATACGCCAATTGAAACTGGGTTTTTATATGGAGTAGGTTCAGCAGAAATTTTTGGTGGCAACGAAGCTGGCGCTGCTGCTCGTGCGAAAGATATGGCTAGAGCTGAATTAATAAAACAAATCACAGTAAATATTAGCAGTGAAGTAGAGCAGGAAATTACTGAAATTGTTAAAAATGGTGTTAGCGATCTCACTAAAAAATTACGTAAGGCTGTAAAAAGCCAAGTGCCCGAATTTAAGCTAAGCAATGTAAAAGGGACTGATAGTTACAAAGATAAATCGAATGTTTCAGTACTGGTTCAATTGAATGTAATAAAGGAACTGCAGATACTACGTCAGAAAATCAGTGAGCTGGATATTCAGATTGATGAATATAAGCAAAAATTCGAGCAAACCAACCCTACGGGTATGAGTGCAATTCGACTAGTCTCACCTGTGTTGATACTGGTTGATCAGCGAGGCGAATTGCAAGCACGGCATAATGCGTTAGCTCAAAAGTCTACTGCATTAATTCCCGTGGAAATGCGGGACTTTATTGCTAAACTGTATGAACGCGTTGCACAATTGACCGTATCTATTGAGGCGCAAGGTGATGAAGACAGCTCATTAAAAACGGGACTTATCGCTAGTCTGACTAAAAAAGGCTTGAGGATTTCTGAACCAGGGAAGAGTGATCTCGTGATTGTTTACAACTTAAAAGTAAACAATGTTAAAAAAGGAGATTCTTATTATGCGATTACAAATGGAGACGTCTGGATAAAAGACGAAATGGGTAAAGTCGTTAAGGCATTCCAAGCTAAAGCCAAAGGTGTTTCAGGTAATGAAATAGAAGCACAAGCCCGCTCTGTTAAAAAACTTTCGAGCCAATTAGGCGAAGAAATGATGTCAGCTTTGTTTTAAATGTGTTTTCAAGCGGTATGAATTTAGATTTTGTTTAATTAATAGTGTTAAAAAGGAGAAGTAAATGAATCGACTGATAATGGGCCTAACAACAGGGGTTGTTGCACTTGGTCTGGTTGCGTGCGGCGGTAAAGATGCAGTTAAACCTGAGATGGTGGCTGATTGCGTATTCCCTAATACAGAAAAAGCGGCACCTGGCTGGGTTTGTGATGAACCAGTTCCTGGGCTTGATGTTCAAGCGGTCGGTATTGCTGAGCCATCAAAAGCTGGCGTCAGTTTTATGAAAGATATGGCTGCAGCTGATGCGCGTGGCCGTTTAGCTGAGCAAACTAAGGTTCGTGTCAGTAAAATGGTGAAAAAATACCTTGGGACTACTGGCGTCGCTGACTCAGAAACGGTTGATGCAGCTGCTAGCAGCACGTTAAAAACAGTTACGTCGGAAGAGCTTGTTGGTTCAAAAGTATATAAATCAAGAACCGGACCTAATGGACGGATGTTTGTATTGTTAGGCTTAGATGCGGCCGCAGCAGAAAGAATTGTTGCAAAGGCAGCTAAGACCAGTATGAATAACGATAAGGCGTTATGGCAGCAATTCGTGGCAAAAAAATCGTATGATGAAATGGCTGCAGATATCGCTAAATCAGAGCCTTGAGCTTAAAAAAGCGGGGTTAAAAATTTAGAGTAGAATCACCAGGAGCCTGTCCGTTCGCGGACAGGCTCCTGGTTTTAGAAAAATGAATTATTGCTGTATTAATCTTTGCGACAAGTTTGTGCTACAAATCACCGCTGTAATCAACTATCAATGGCGCGTGATCTGAAAAGCGTTCTTCTTTATATATGCTGGTGCTTTTAACTCTGTCTTTTAAACCAGGTGTGATTATCTGATAGTCGATTCTCCATCCGGTATTGTTTGCCCAGGCCTGGCCTCGATTAGACCACCAGGTATATTGATGCGCTTCCTGATTAACAACACGAAATGCATCAACCCAGCCCAGTTCGTCAAATATCACATCCATCCATGCGCGTTCTTCAGGTAAAAAGCCTGAGTTTTTTTCATTCGGTTTTGCATTTTTAATGTCGATTACTTTATGTGCAATGTTCCAGTCGCCGCAAATAATATATTCCCGGTCATGGCTTAGCATCTCTTTTAGTTTTGGGGTGAAGCGGTACATCAAGTCGTACTTAAAATCCTGTCGTTCTTCTTTTGCCGAACCGGAAGGTAGGTAAAGTGAAATCACACTGACATTGTCAAAATCTACCTGAAGATAGCGACCTTCGCTGTCCATATCATCCCAGCCGATTCCAGACTGGATATTGTTTGGTTTTTGTTTGCTGTAAACAGCGACACCTGAATAGCCTTTTTTTTGCGCGTCGTGAAAGCTGACATGATAGCCTTCGGGAGAAAATATCGGATCGGAAAGTTGGTCTACCTGAGCTTTGGTTTCTTGAATACAGATAACATCAGCGTCGATGACTTTCAGCCAGTCGAAAAAGCCTTTTCTTGCTGCTGCGCGAATTCCATTGGTGTTGACTGAAATGATTCTCATAGTGTCACTTATTTTGTTGTGGGCCCGGTATTTTATATAAATTAGTCATTCAAATAAATGTAATTAAGCGTATAATTTCTGCGATTTTTCCTGATTTAACGAGGCTATTTAGAATATGCGAGATTACCAAGCAGCATTTATTAATTTTGCGCTAGAAAAAGGCGTGCTGAAGTTTGGCGAATTTACCCTTAAATCGGGTCGTATCAGCCCTTATTTTTTTAATAGCGGTTTATTTAATACGGGTAAAAGTCTTGCTGATCTCGGGCGTTTTTACGCAGAAGCAATCGTAGATTCAGGCGTTGATTTTGATGTAATTTACGGGCCTGCATATAAGGGGATTCCGCTCGCTGCTGCTATCAGCATTGCGTTGGCAGATCATCACGACCGGGATGTACCTTACGCATTTAATCGTAAAGAAGCGAAAGATCATGGTGAAGGTGGCACAATTGTAGGCTCTGAATTAAAAGGTAATATCCTAATCGTTGATGATGTGATATCTGCCGGAACGTCAGTGCGTGAATCGGTTGATTTGATCAAGGCAAATGGTGCAAATCCAGCTGGTGTGATGATTGCGTTGGACCGACAGGAAAAAGGCGTTGCAGATATATCGGCGATTCAGGAAATTGAATCCAGCTACGCGATGCCTGTAAATAGTATTGTGAAGTTTGAGCACCTTGTTACATTTATTAAAGGTAATCAGTCTGTTAGTGAGCACTTGCCAGCTGTTAGTGCGTATCGCGATAAATATGGCGTCTAGGAGCCTGTCCGAGAATGGAAAACCTACTGCACAAAATTTATTTTGACCATATTTTCCGTTCATTTTCGTTGAATAGAATGACTATTCGCCTCAAATGAACGACAAATCTGCTCTAAAATAACTTTTCTTCGCTACGGTTTCCATTCTCGGACAGGCTCCTAGAGTCCATTTTATTATTAGAATTTTTTGTGTCCCATGAGTTAATTGTTTGTATTTAAATATGTATTCAGGATGAATCTAAAAATAAAGTTTTTTTCGTAAATAGTACTTGATGTTGTTACTACTTGCGGGGTTTAATCAAAGGAAAAGTAGGGTGGTATCAGTTTTTTATTTCATTGTATCTACTGAGGTTTTTTTCTGAGTAAAGTTACGAATTATCTGTCAGCGTGTATTGTTGAGAACTTTCACCGAATCAAGGCGTACGGTTCAATTATTGCTCGGAGTAAATGTAATTGGATAATAAATTTATATTGCTGGTTGAAGACAACCCGGATGATGAGCTTCTTGCAAAGCGGGCATTAAAGAAAAATAGTATTTCCAGTGAATTGGTAGTTGTTAGAGATGGCCAAGAAGCTATCGAATACCTGTTCAGCGAAGGGCAGTATGATGGCCGTGATGCATCTGTGCTGCCGTATGTTATTTTTCTTGATTTAAAGTTACCCAAACTTGACGGAATTGATGTATTAAAGCGAATCAGGGCTGATGGGCGAACAAGTATGATTCCGGTGGTGGTGCTAACGTCTTCCAATGAAGAAAGTGATATTATTAATTGCTATAAATATGGTGCAAATAGTTTTATTTGCAAGCCGGTTGATTTTGAGCAGTTTGTCGAAGCGAGTAGACAAATGGGCGCGTATTGGCTTTCATTAAATATCACACCAGTTGGTTTAAACTAGGAGGGGGTAGCGTTTATGTCAACTCTAAAGGCTTTAAAGGTTTTGTTGATAGAAGATTCGGAGGATGATGCGCTCCTTTTAATCAGACAAATCAAAAAAGG
>Ga0224507_10000146_pt1 | contig 26610 bp, 19 predicted proteins | sample SF_Jan12_sed_USG_3_FD_170159 | JGI IMG/M metagenome (GOLD analysis project Ga0224507, IMG submission 170159) | Sediment microbial communities from San Francisco Bay, California, United States - SF_Jan12_sed_USGS_13 | ecosystem: Environmental > Aquatic > Marine > Sediment | place: USA... | reverse complement strand
CTCTGACGACGGCTGGTTCTCCGGAGCGCTGATCAACGTGACGATGAACCGTGCCGCTGCTTTGGAGTGGCTTGGCATGCCCACCGACCAGACGCCAGCGGAATGGTGGACCGCCAACCGCGACGACTACAGGGCCGACTGGGCCGCGTGGATACTGGACCAGGGCAACAATGTGTATGACATATTCTGTGGCTACGACTATTCATACATGGACATGTTGGGCGGGCCATTGATGGAGCTTGATGGAGACGCTGACGAGGTCACTCTTCGCATGGGCCACGTCACGTGGGGCTATGAGGCTTTGCTGACGAGGTGGCTGGCTGCATCGGAGCTCTCCGTCCACCAGGCATACATGGAAGATGTCTCGCTGACGCTGGAGTATACAGGAACGGCTGTCAACGCGTCGTTCGATGCGGTGATTCAGTGGAATATGAAGAGTGTAAGACAGAACGAAAGCGCACCGGCGGATGGCGCGCCTTGCGCCTGGGCCTGGGCGCCAACTCACCTTGATTACATGGAGAAGATGGGCCATACGTCTGCCTACACGCCCTACGCAAGCATGACCTACGAGAGCTTGAACTGCGGCGATCCCTACTACGGGACTGAGGCGCCATATGAGTACACGCCAATACAGTTCACCTTGCCAGAGTATGCAAGGCTCATAATCGAGCTGCCTACAGACCCGGTCCCTGGCTACTATGCACAACCGGTCATCTCGACCGCAGTAGACGATGTGTTCAAACGCAACGACTTCTCCGCGTATGATCCGCTGAAGTACACGGGCGAGATCAGCTTTGGCGTCGCTGACCTCAGCGACGCGGCCGGTTATGATCTCTATACTGAAAACAAGACCCTGTTCATATCTGGTCCGTGGGAGCCGGCAAACCCGCATCCGGTTGATGGAGACCTCCTGTTGAGCGGTGCTCCGTGGATAGAGTTCAACGTGGCGTTGCCCACGATGGCGGCGAGCAGTGCGGTTATGCCGAGCGTGATCCCGCTCGAGGAACCGGTCCCGACAACAACGCCGCAGACTACAGCCGCGACATCCGTGACGGCCGAGATCGCTTCTCTTGCAGCGGTCATCAGCGCCGTCATGATGTTGATTGCGGCGCTGGTGGTCGGGGCAAGGCGCAGATACGACCCGTAGTGCTCGCGAGAATGGCACAGAAACCCTTTCGACAAACCTCTTCCTTTATCTCAGTTTCTACACTTTAGGGTGGATTTCACGATGCTACTCTCATCAGCCGCTCCGATCCTTCCTTCTAACCCTCGCCATGAAGGCTCTGCCGAGTGATCGCGCCGGCATTCGCCTCAGCACGACGGCTTTCTCGGGGCATACCTCCTGGCAACAATAGCAGCGTATGCAGAGGCTACGGTCTATGACAATCCTTGCGCTGTCACTGTCGCCAATGGATAGCGCCTCCGCAGGGCACGCATCCACGCATGCTCCGCATATCACGCATTCGTCCGCGCGAAACACGGGCTTCCTCGTCGCTGCCTCTGCTACGATGCTACCGATCGTGTTCGGAATCGCGCTGAAGACCCTCAATCGAGGCGGCATCTTGAACGGGGCAATGGAAAGACCTGCCAGATTGTCCCCCACTATGGAGATGCCGTTCTTATCTCCAGCCTCGGGTATCAATCCGCGACGCATTGCAGCAGCAACTGTCCAGACTTCTTCAGGGTCTGCAACGCCGACAGCCTTCAACGCGACGAAGTCAAGCGCATGAGGGTTGGCTGATGCGAGAATCACGCCCACGCGCCTGACCCTTCCAGCCGAGGGACCGTCGCCATCCATGCCTACGACTCCGTCCATTACGGTGAGCCTGGGTTTTGCGCATTCCGCCAGATCAACAAGCATATTGGAGAAAGCCTCAGGGTCTTTCATTCGCATGTGGTACTCGGCCTTCTTTAGACCGTACACAAGGCCGAAAAGGTTCTTGACCGCTCCCGTGTACCTGGTGTATGAGTGCGTCTTGAGCTTTGCCACCGATATGATTCCATCCACGTCGTCGATCACAGTAGTCAGATCGAACGATTTCGCCACCCTCCCATCGGGAAACGCTACACTTCTCCCTTCTGTGAAGAGCGCGAAGGCGACTCCCTCCTCTCTGCACACCTGCGCGATTCCCGTCCTGTCTGCGAGATGATTGAGGATGCGCTTCGTGGATCTGCCTGCCGGCGAGTCTCCGACGATTGGATGCGCGCCAGCCTCCTTCACAAGCCTGATGACCGCTCTGAGGGCTTCGGGGTGCGTGGTTACCGCGTCCTCAGGCTTGCGAGGTATCAGCATGTTGGGTTTGAGCAGGATCCTCTCCCCTTCGGAGACAAAGGCTGCCATCCCCCCCAACGAGTCTACTGCTTTCCCTATCGATTCCGCCACCGTTCCGGGGTCATAGCTTTTGCATCCCACGACTGAGACGGACGGAGGGTCCCTGTTCGAAATGAAGTTCACGTTGACCATGCTCAACGGGGAGAAGCCTCCGATTGTTTAGCGGTTTCGCCTATTTCGAGGCGCGCTTAGCAGCTGGCAGTTCGAAACAGAACTTGGCCCCCTGATCGCTCCTGCCAGGGACCCTGTCCTCGACCCACACGCGCCCGTTGAATTTGTCCGTCAACGCCCTGGCGATCGACAGACCAAGCCCCGTGCCAGAGACGGCGGAGTCCGGTTTGAGCCTTACATACTTCTGGAACAGGATTGCCTTCTTGTCGTCTGGTATCCCTTGTCCACGGTCCGATATCGCGGTTCTCCAGAACACCTGTCCTTCGCTCAGCACCTTTGAGCACGCAATGTCTATCTCGACCTCTTCGTGGGGATCGTACTTGATGGCGTTGGATATGAGGTTCACGTAGAGCTCTTCCAGGAGCGAATTGGCCATGACGGTGGCTCCCGATTCAGGGAGGTCCAGCTTGAAGCTTATGACCTTGTCAGGCGAAGAATGCGCAAGCCCTGAGGTCACCTTCGCAAGCACTTCGCATAGGTCGACCTGGTTGAACTCGTTCGGGTCCATGCCGCCGATTTTGGTAAGCTTCTTCACGTTCTCGATGAGGTTCGAGTTCTGCCTCATGAGCTTGAGCGCCTTCCCAAGGGTGGCCCGATCTGCGGTCGAAAGCCTCCCGGCCTCAACGACGTTCTCCAGGTAATTCATCGTGGCGAAGTTGTAGTTGCTGATGTCGTGGAACATGAGGTCGTTCAGGAGCTCGATCTCCTTCTTCGCATCCTGGAGCTTCGAGACCACCTGGGCGTTCAACAGGGCGACGGACGCCTGCTGCGCGAACAGCAGGCCCGCCTCGAGGTCACTCATCGAGAACACTTGTCCTCTGTCCCGGTATATCTCGAGCACGCTCACGACGCCGTCGATTCCCGCAAGCGGTATGGCCAGCATGGAGTTGTGCTCCGCCGGGAGGCCTGGAATCTGCTCGCTCCTGGGATCATCATCCACATCGTCCACGAACTCGGCCTTTCCCGTCCTCGCGACGTGGCCGACTATGCCCTCGTCAAGTCCACCGATGCAGTCCATTATGGCGTCGGTGTATCCGCCCACTGCGTACACCGGGTAGATCACCTTGTTCTGCCTGTCGACCATGTAGAATGACAGGTCCTTGTAGGGTACGATATCCCGGAGATGTGATGCTATCGCACCGTATATCTCCTGCGTCGTGACCGCCTTCTGCAGCTGTATACCTGATTCCAGGAGAGACTCGTGCAGCTTGACCTTCTCCTCGAGCGAGCTCAAGAGCATCATGCTGTCGATGATCCCTGCCAGCTGGTCCGCGACCACCTGCAGGACCTCGGCGCCCTCCCAGCTGTACTCCCCCTGCCTCGAATGCGCTAAGTTCAGCGAACCTATGATTCTGCCCCTGCTTTTCAGCGGCACAGCCAGGAAGGATTGCATATCGGAGACGTCCATGAGCGTGAACTCAGAGTACGGCTTTCTTGACAGATCCTTCTCGACTATCACCGCGTTCTTGTCGTACTTGAGCTTCTCGACAACACTGCCCTCGAAGGCCGCCTTGCCGACGAATTTGCCCCTCTCTCGATCCTCAGGGTTGGGAACGAGCAAGTCTACGTGTCGTCCCTTTTCCTCGGTGGCGCCGAGGCTGAGTCGCTCAAACGGAACGAGCTTTCGAAGGTCGTCTCCCAGTCCCTTCAGGATGTTCTGAACGTCCTTGCTGGTGCCGGCGGTCCTCGCTATTCGGTTGACGATGTCCATCCTGTACGCCTTCTCCCGCAGGTCGTTCTCGACGCCCTTCCTCGTGGATATGTCCCTTACGACACCTGCGATTCCGAACGGTCTCCCACTGTCGTCCCTGAAGAACGTGGCCGAGACCGACATGACGGATCTGCTGCCATCCGCGCGTCTGAATTTGACCTCGTAATCCATGATCGGGCTTCCCTGGTCCATGAGAGAAGTGAGCGCATGCCATTCCAGCTCCCGGTCGACGATGTCCTTTGCGAAGTTCTTCTCCTTGATTCGCCCCTCAGAGTATCCCAGCATCGTCTCCATCGCTGGGTTGGTGTAGACGAGCTCCCCGGATTTCCCGCAGACGAAAACACCATCGAGCAGCTCGTTCAGGAGCGCGTCCGTCTTTATCTGAGTTTTTTCAGGCATGTTCAATACCTCGCACATTACTCCGGTCTAGGGCGGAGCGAGTGCATCCAGCGCCCACCAGTGAACGGAATACCTGTCATAAAAGCTTTCGGAGACTACTGATTACGGGCGCGTATCCTGGGCACTGGCTCGCCGTTCGAAGACACTCCCCCAGAGTACAGTCAGTATCGTGATACGGGAGCCCAGAGCTTGGCTCTCGAAACCGATATCAACCTCGGCAACGATTCACGTATCAATCGGTAATGGAATGAATCCAAAGATTCACAAGTTGTTCCTGACGCGATGCGATCTGGAGGAATCGCGCCAGGTGAGCGCTGCTGATTGCCAAAGGTGCCCAAACGGCAGCGTCGTCGATGGCAGGTCCAGGGTCCTCTGCGTCGGCGAGACCAAGTTCTTCTCGACGCCGTGCTATTTTGGCATGCGGGCGTCGGCTACCGTCAACGACTGCTTGGCCTGCAGGTACGGCACCGTGGGAGCTGATGGGCTTAGGGTTCTGTGCGACAGACTGTGAGGTCCACTGGTCACGGAGCCGGAGTTCTTCTCGATGCGCAATGCTGGCATCAACAATCTTATATAAAACTTGGCCCATATAGTCCCAGCAAGGATGGGATGCGTTAGTGGAATCAGCTGATGCTTCAGGCATCTCGCTGAATGGCGAGCTCAAGCCTGGGAACGTCTATCTCGTGGAGGAAAGGCGCCCCAAGATCAGTTTCGACTTGTTCGAGCATGGCTTGTCTTCCGGCTGCTGTGGGATGGTCGTAACCAGAGAACTGCCCAAGAGGCTCTTGAACGACCGGAATGTCGGCAACAGCAGAGTCGTCTGGATGACCAACCTCGTGGGCGACGGAAGGATCAATCCCACTGCGATTGGCATACTCATGAGCCAGTTGAGGTCTTTTGTCGAGGGTCATGGCAAAACTATAGTCATCATCGATGGCCTCGAGTATCTCATATCTCTGAACACCTACGACCGCATGCTTCAGTTCATGAACCAGCTGAGAGACATCGTAATGACGAACGACTCGTCCCTCATCGTCCCTGTCGATCCGCGAACCCTATCGGAGAGGGAGCTCGCCCTCTTGGAGAGGAATCTTGAGGTGGTCGTGCCGAGATCATCCGACATCGAGCTGCAGGAGGAGCCTTTGCTCGGCCAGCAGGACGCCGAAATCAGGGTCCTGAATGCGGGGCACAGATAGGCGTTTTTAGGATGCCAATCCGCAGTTTCCGCGGTTGGAATGAATGTTTTTCGTTCAATTCACCCTCCGCAAAGCCTCATCGAACCATGGCACCATTTCGGCAACACTCGGGAATACTTCCGCGCTGCCAGCATCCCGAAGCTGCTGTTCGGTCAAATCGCCGGTGCGCACTCCGATGAACGGGACGCCTGCGCTGCGCGCGCATATCGCGTCGATGAGGTGGTCGCCGACGAAAACGGTCTCCTCGGGCTGGAGTCCCAGCCTAGCGGCCAATCGCCAGTACGGTTCAGGGCTGGGCTTGGGAGGCACATTCGAGTTCCTGCACTCAATCGCGTCCACAAGGTCCAGCATGTCAGTAATTTGCAGGACGTGACGCGCATATCTCTCGCAACCCCTCGTGAGGACGCCCACTCTGACGGCTCTGTCGCGCAGCAACGCGAGCAGTTCCCGGGCGCCGTGAATGGCCTGAGTCTCGTCGACGCGCTCGAGTTCGACATCGTCCATTATCTGGTCGAACTCTCGAAGGATGATCTCCACCTCGGGCGGAGACCGCCCCTTGTCTTCCATACGGTCACGAAACCTCGTTATTAGTGAGATGATCCCATCATCGGGGCTGTAGCCGTCCGTGTCCTCTCCCTTAAGTGCGATTCGCTCTATTATGAGATTCTTGAACCGGACATAGTCTACGGTGGACAGCACTAGCGTGTCGTCGAGGTCGAAGATGACGCCTTTTATCCGGGATTGGATTGGGCGTTCGGTACGAGCGGGCATAGCCTTTCTAGTATTCTGGCTCAGTCGGATAAAGCTTTACCAGCCCATGCTCCCTGCCTGCGGAATGATGTTATCACCGCTGATTTCCAGGTGAACACGTATATGAACTCCGCAAGACACTCTCCCGGTCGGAGACTGGAAGAAGGCCGACACCTTTTTCCAGAAAGGGCCACATGAAGCAGTAACCTCCTCCCCCAATCCCCCCAAAGGCCCTATGTGCCCTCTTCCGGTCTCTGTCCCCCCCTTTCCCCCATAACCTTAACGCTTGAACACTGTTATCGAGGGGGCGACCGCATCGGCCTGGCAACCCTTCCTTGAAGGGAATGGCCGTTCTCGGCATGTGACGTGTTGCAGCGAAGCGCTCAAATAGTGTCATCCCGATGCTTTTGAGGCAATCCTGTAGCGCGTCGCCATATCCGCGAGCCTGCTTGTGCATCGTCAGAGACTGAGAGGTTTGGCATTGACACCCGAGAAGCAGAAGCGCAAAGCAACATCCTCCGAACTCACGAAGCTGAGGTCGGAGATCGTGAAGATCTCGAAAGAGGTCGACGGACAGATGGGCTTCTACATGAAGCACATCGAATCCGAGAAGTCGATAGCTATCGAAGCCGACAAGATATTCCCTTTGGGCAGTGTCTTCAAGCTAGGTGTGGTCGTCGAGACGTTTCGTCAGGCGGATGCCGGCATGCTATCCCTCGATGAGAGGATAGAGCTTGAAACGCGCCATTACTGCATTGGCGAGGGACTGCTTCAATTCCTTCAGCCCGGATTGAAACCGACGATCAGGGACCTCCTCGCTCTGATGATCATAGCGACGGACAACACCGCCTCGGAGATGCTCTGGAAGCGGATAGGCATCCAGCGCGTGAACATGCTCATCCGCGAGATGGGCCTTGCGAAGACGTCGATATACATCCCATACCGCGAGAGCTTCCTCATGTCCATGGGGTATGGTCCTTATAAGGACCTCACTATCCCCGACGCTGCTCGACGCTGGAAGGGCCTCTCGGACATGGAGCGGATGAAGGCGCTGAACGAGACTGAGCGCGAGGCTGCGAATCTCACGATCGAAGAGTTCAGGAAGAAGTATGAGAGCTTGTACGGCATGAAGGCCCAGAAGCGCATGAAGACTCAGCGCATCTACGACGAGGTCTTCGACAACGTCGGCTCCCCAGGTGAGATCGGCATATTCCTCGAGAAGATTGTCAAGCATGAGGTGGTCTCACCGGAATCGAGCGAGACAATACTCTCGCTTCTCATGAGGCAGGAGAGCGCCACCTCGATGTCATGCCTGCTATCGCCAGAGATACCCGTCGCTCTGAAATCGGGAGACACCGCCTGCTCGGTCGCCAATGCTGGTGTCATCTACGTCTCTACTACTTCACACGTGGTCCTCTGCTGCTTCTTCAAGAACATTCAGGACGGCCAGAAGCAGAAGGCCATCCAGGCCGAGGCCAGGATCGCCAGGCTTGTGTACGAGCATTTCTCGAGTGTAAGGTCCCGGTAGACTTTCTGCGAGGCTAATCGCCGCAATCGGTTGCGACTAGCGCCTTGGTCAGGGCTCGGCCATCGCTCATCTCTTCCTGGCCCACACGGTTTCCTTGTCCCTCAGCTCGGTCGCCAGGCCTCCCCTCCTAGCCATATCCTTCGTCGATATGCATAACGGCACTACGGTGATGTTCGTCTCCTTGTGGAGCTGCTCGGCTATCAGCCCAACCGCCTCTTTGACGGTGTCTTCCGTCGCGAGGTCCTCATCGTACACAACGGCGATGTCCACCTCCTCGCCAGGAATGTGCTCTCCCCTGCCGATCGATCCAAAGAGCCTGCATTCGGTGGCCCAATCGTTCTCGGATACTCGTTTGGCGAACCTCCTGGCACTGGCCTTCTGGGGGTCGGTCTCCTCCACGAGCCTGAGGACCTTCAACTTAGAGGCATCCGACGTGATTCTGACGGATCGCACGTTTCCGACCCTCCTCACTTTGATGATTTTCGCCCCCTTGAGCTCGTTGACAGCCCTCCAGGCCGTCATCGTGGGGACTCCCGACGCTCTCGACAGCTCGTTTATGCTGAAGTCCCTGTCCGGAAAGGACTTAAGCGTCCGGACGATGTCGATTCTTCCGCGCCTAGCCAGTATAACGAGAAGGCTCTGGTCCATCATAAGATGTCATACCACCTGTGATATGTACATATCATATGTGATATATATGCTCGATGCATTAGCGCATCCAGCAATGCGAGTTGTAGTCACATAAGCCGTCGCGACCGTGCCTCAGCCGCGGCGGCCGATGCTGCGCATCGAGACTGAATCTCGTAATCACGTGAGCACTGCGTCGGCCATGGAAACCTATATTCCGGGCGATGGGATTTGGGTATGGCCAGTATGTGATCGAAGATGAGAAACGAGGACGTTGCCGCGGTGTTCTACGAGATAGCAGATATCCTTGAGCTGCAGGGGATAGCCTTCAAGCCCCAGGCATACAGGCGTGCGGCCTCGGCGATCGAACAGCTGGACGTTGAGATTGCGAGCGCTGTGGCGAGTGGAACTCACAGGGAAATCCCAGGAGTTGGGGAGGCAATCGCCAAGAAGATCGAGGAGCTCGTGAGGACCGGGAGCCTGGATTACCTCGAGCGGCTTCGGGCGGAGACGCCACCAGGGCTCCTTGAGATAATGAGTGTCCCTGATATCGGTCCCAAGACTGCCATGATTCTTGTACACGACCTGGGAGTGTCCTCGCTGGGCGAGCTTAAGGAGGCCGCTCTGGCTGGTAAGGTCAAGAAGCTCAAAGGCTTCGGCGAGCGGACCGAGGAGAGGATTCTCAGCGGTATCAAGACACTCGAGTCAAAGGGCCGAAGGGCCTTTCTGGGCGAGGCGCTGCCGGTCGCCAGGGCATATGTGGAATATCTCATGGGTCGGATACGTCTGGACCTCATCGATGTCTGCGGGAGCCTCAGGCGAGGGAAGGAGACAATAGGAGACATGGACATACTAGTGGGGTGGGACAATGCCCCGGCTGTGACCGATGCGTTCACCCAGTACGAGCGGGTCGATGAGGTAATTGTCAGCGGAGCCACAAAGACCAGCGTCCGTCTTGCCGGGGGTTTCCAAGCCGACCTGAGAATCGTAGAGAGGTCGAGCTACGGGGCGGCTCTGCAGTATTTCACCGGCTCCAAAGAACACAATGTCCTCATAAGGAAGATGGGCATAGAAAAGGGCCTGAAAGTCAACGAATATGGCGTGTTCGAAAGGGATTCGAACCGGAAGTTGGCCGGGGACACCGAGGATGGAGTGTACGAAGCACTCGGTCTGCCGTGGATACCGCCCGAACTCAGGGAGGATGCTGGTGAGATCGACGCAGCTCTTCGAGGCGCTCTCCCGACGCTGTTGGAGCCCTCCGATGTCAAGGGAGACCTCCACGTGCACTCCGAGTGGAGCGACGGGGCCGATTCGATAGATGACATCGTTTCTGCCGCAGCTGCGAAAGGCCATAAGTTCGTCGCAATCACGGATCATACTCAGAGCCTTTCTATCGCAAACGGACTGTCGCCAGAGAAGGTTCTCGCTCAGATTGAAGCAGTCCGGAAGGCGGAGGAACGCAGCGAGGGCGGCGTGCGGGCCTTTGCGGGAAGCGAGGTTGACATTCTGGCAGACGGATCGTTAGACCTCCCGCCGTCAGTACTGCGAGAGCTGGACGTCGTGATAGCCTCCGTTCACTCCCGTCTGAAGATGGAGCCCAAGGAGATGACGGCCAGGCTCGTGGCGGCTATAGAGTCAGGAGAGATTGACATCGTGGGACATCCTACGGGGAGGATAATCGGCCGCCGAGACCCGGCTAGCATAGACCTCGAGAAGGTGTTTGAATCAGCACGGGAGAACGGTGTCATGATGGAGATCAACGCCTTCCCCGATCGGCTCGACCTGCGGGATGCGCACTGTCGCATGGCCAAGGATAATGGGGTCATGATGACGATTGGCACTGATGCCCATTCCCTCCGACACCTTGATTACCTCGAATTCGGTATCATCACGGCGAGGCGCGGCTGGCTGGAGAAGAGCGACGTCCTGAACACGCTCGATCCGGCAAAGGTCGAGAAGAAGTTGCGTGGCAGAAGAGCATGAACGACGGAAACGAATCGACGCGCAAGAGGGTCAAGGAGCTGGTCAGGCTCATATCGCATCACGACAGGAAGTACTACGTTGAGGACGACCCCGAGATATCGGACTACGAATACGACATGCTGCTCAAGGAACTATCCGCGCTCGAGGCCGACAACCCCGAACTCATTCTCCCGGATTCTCCCACCCAGAGAGTATCTGGAAGACCACTCGACGAGTTCTCGCAGGTCGAGCACATGGTTTCTATGCTCAGCCTGGATAACTGCTTTTCTCCGGACGAGCTGAGGGAGTTCGACGGCCGGGTGAGGAAATGGTTGGGAGGCGTAGGGGTCGAGTATGTCGTGGAGCTGAAAATAGACGGACTCGGCATCGCGTTGCTCTACCAGGACGGCGTGCTCGTCAGGGGCGCTACTCGCGGGGATGGCCGTGTGGGCGAAGATGTCACTTCGAATGTCAGGACGATTCGCAGCATACCACTCCGCCTCGCCCCCTCCTCGGGGCTGTCATCCACAGAGATCAGGGGCGAGGTGTACCTTCCTGTGGAGGGTTTCAGGCGGCTCAACAAGGAAAGGGAGGACGCGGGGCTGCAGGCATTCGCCAATCCAAGGAACGCAGCCGCAGGCTCGATACGTCAGCTAGACCCGAGGGTCGCCGCGGAGAGACCGCTCGAAGCGACATTCTATGCTCTGAGCTACAACGACGGACCGATGCCAGACACTCACACAGATTGTCTGGAGACGATTGCGAAGGCCGGCCTGAAGACTAGCCCGGCCATCAGGGTCTTCAAGACAATTGAGGGGGTCCTCGACCACATCTCGAGCTGGGAGTCCCGACGCGACGATGTGGAGTACGAGATCGACGGGATGGTCGTCAAGGTCAACTCCATCGACCACCAGAGGCGCTTGGGCTCAACAGCCAAGAACCCTCGATGGGCTATTGCGTACAAGTTCCCCGCGAAGCAGATGACCACCAGACTGCTCGACATACGCATTCAGGTGGGAAGGACGGGTGCGTTGACGCCGGTGGCAATCCTGGAACCAGTGGACATCGGTGGTGTCACGGTATCTAGGGCGACGCTCCACAACGAGAGCGAGATCGTGCGGAAGGGATTGATGATAGGCGACCGCGTGCTAGTGGAACGCGCTGGAGATGTGATTCCTCAGGTCGTCAAGCCCATCGTAGAGGCGAGGACAGGGAAGGAACTGCCGTTCGAAATGCCCAAGTTGTGCCCTGAATGCGGTTCTCGGACATCGAGAGCGGAGGACGAGGCCGTGAGAAGATGCGACAACGCCTCGTGTCCAGCGCAGGTGAAGGAGCGGCTCCTGCATTTCTGCTCCAGGGATGCCATGGACATCGAGGGCATAGGCCCCTCGCTGATTGACCAGATCGTTGACACCGCGCTTGTTAGGGATGTCGCAGACCTCTACGCATTGACGCCGGAGAGATTGATGGGCCTGGAAGGCATAGCGCAGAAGTCCGCGAAGGGCGTAGTGGATGCGATCGAGGCGAGCAGGGCAAGGGAGTTCGAGCGCCTGCTGTTCGCATTGGGCATCAGACATGTCGGGTTCACGACCGCTCGCGACCTTGCCGCGGCGTTCAAGAGCATGAACTCACTTATGTCCGCGAGTGTCGATGACCTGTCCAAGGTTCACGGCGTGGGTGGAATCGTGGCGTCATCAGTCCGTCGGTTCCTCGAAAACCCAGCCAATGTCGCTCTCGTCCAGCGTCTTGAAGGCCTTGGTCTGAGCATGGTTGTGAGCGCTCGTAAAACAGGCCCATTCGAGGGGAAGACATTCCTGTTCACCGGGGAGCTGAAGTCAATGACCCGGCAGGAGGCGAACGACAGGATCGTGAGCCTCGGAGGAGTGGTGGGTGCATCTGTCACCAAATCCACGGATTATGTCGTCGCCGGTGACAGTCCCGGCTCGAAACTGCAGAAGGCAAAGAAGAAAGGCAAGAGGATCATCTCAGAGGAGGAGTTCCTGAAGATGATCGAGGGCGGCTGAACCCCGCAGCCTGTTCCCGTTCCTAGATTGTTGCATCGGCTGATAGCCATGGCATACAGTTTAAGTGCTCAGGGATACCAGAATTAATGAATGCCGGAATCCACGGAGAGTGACAGCAAGATGCCTGGGAACAACACGAGAGGCCGCAACCCGCAACGCGATAAATCTAGGCAGCGCCTGCAGAGGACGCTTCGCTCGCTCCCGTCCGAGTCGTTTACTCACCCTGCGCGTGAGCCGACCAGCCGGAACAAGCCACCCACTTTCACAGAGCCTTCAGCTATTCAATCGCCAAACATACCCGTTCAAAAGGAGGCGGAAGCCGTGCAGGAAGTCCAGTATCAGTGTACGTCGTGCGACATGATGGTTGGCTCCAGTGACTCGTACTGTCCATTCTGCGGGGCGATATTCGCCGACGGCCCTCTCTCGAGTGAGGTCGAGGCTGCAGATGAAGAGCCCGAAGAGATCGTCGCCAGTGACCGTCCGCTCGCCTCGGTTCCAGGCAGGTTCGACATATTCTCCATGATTAAGCCGCGTGTGAAGTCACGAGAGCTTCTCTACGCCGAGGCGATGCACGGTTTCGCAGGAGCCGCTCGTCTGCTGGAGGATATCGAGTTGATGATAACGGAGGTCAGCGCGATCGGCTGCGACACGAAGAAGGCGCGGCGGCTGATGAGCGATGCGTGGGAGGCGTGCAGAGAGGGGGACTGGCCGCTCGTGTCAGCTTTGGCTCGACAGACAGAAGAGACCATGGCGCCCGATATCCCCGACCTGGTTCGGACAGAGCTTTCCAAGGCTAGGAACCTCGTGGTCGAGGCGAAGATGAAGGGCATCGAAACTTCGAAGTACATCGTCATGATGAAGGCCGCAATGAGCGCGCTGCACCGCGAGGACCTGGATGAGGCTCTCCGCTCGACAAAGGAGCTCATAGACCTCCTTCGTGAAGACACCTCCATTATCAGGGGTCCAACACCTTCGAGATGAAGCGCGCTCGAGGCTGCCTCCGTATGAGCGCCAGGTCAGAGACTACTTATTGCCGGATGTAGCATAAGGGGAAGCGATGCCCCAGGACTTGACTCTCTTGGATTCTCCCGGTTGGGACGCCCTCAGGAAGGCGTTGAACCAGCGGGTAGTCGTTATCAATGAGAGACTTATACCGAGCAAGAGGAACCGGGTCTGGGTCGTGGAGACAGATGTCCGACCGGTCATAATGAAGAGGTCGCTCAGCGGCAGGGCGGAGCGCGAGTTCGCCAATTTGGCCAGGGCGCGACAGGCGGGCCTTGACGTCCCCTTCCCGCTGCACCGGTCGGATGATTACATGGTGATCGAATTCCTGCAAGGCGAACGGTGCGATTCGCTCATCAACCACATGTTCAGCGTTGAGGCCGCGGAGAACCTCGCAATATGGCTTGCACGGTTCCACGAAAGGATGGGCGACGGAGGCAAGCCGACGATCATGGCCGATGCGGAGCTCACGAACTTCCTGTTCTGCGAGGGCCGCGTCTTCGGCGTCGACCTGGAAGATGTCGTCGAGGGCGATCCCATGGAGGACATCGGCAGACTGCTGGCTTCCATCCTCGGGAGTGAACCGATATTCACGCCAGTCAAGTTCGACCTCTGCATGAGACTTCTGGATGCTTACGAGAAGGAATCCGGGGCCGAGGCGCAGGAGAGCGTCAGGCCGTTCGTCGCGAGGCATCTACGGCTGTCCGCCACCACGAAGCCTCTTTTCAGAAAGACGTTGCTCGACGCGGCAAAAAGGCTCGAGTTCGACGGCTGGCCGATGCTGGCCTGATTGTTTGCTGAGGGTCGTCGATGCGCCCTCGGGTATAGAACCTTTCACTGCGCGTCGTCTGTGTCGGAAGGCTTTTCTCCAGCGTTGCTCTCGGGCTTCGCCTCAGGCCGCAGGCGCGACTTCGCCCTGAGCTGCTCCAGCCTTTTCGTGATGTCGGAGATGCTGTCGGTCTGCTCGCTTATTATCTGCTTGTGCTTCTCGAGCCGGTCCTTCATCGACTCTACCTTGCTCCGCTCCTGTGCGAGCTTGTCCGTCTCCTCCTCGAGGCTGGTCTCTTTCCTGTCCATTTCCTCGAGCTTCCTGTCGAACTCTGCCTCGCGAGTTTCGACCTCTGCCCGAGCCCTGGAGACCTCTTCCTCCTTGAATGTGATTTCCTTCTCACGCGATTCCAGCTTTGTCTCTCTGTCTTCGAGGACCTTCCTCTCGTCTTCCAGCCTTCTCATCTCCTCTTCCATCTTGGACTTCAGGCTTTCGCCCTCGTCGTGCAGCGCGCTCTCCTTCTCGCTCAGTGACTTGTCACGCTCGTCTATATCGAGCTGCATCGAGCTGAGCGTCTTCTCCCTGGCGTCAAGCTCCTCCATCCTGTTCTTGAGGCCCTCCTCTCTGTCCGAGATGCTGGCATCCAGCTCAGTCCGGTCCGACTCTCCCTTGGCAGTCGCGGCCTTAGCCGCTTCGAGGTCTGCCCTGATTGTCGCGAGTTCATCCTCCTTCGCGGCGAGGCTGGCCTTGAGCTCCTCCGCCTCCGCCAACCTCTGTTGAGCTTCCCTCTCCCTCTCGTCCAAGGTCGCCTGCCTCTCCTGGAGGCTCTGGGCGTCTGCCTGTCTCGAGGCTTCCTGAACCTCCTGCGCGGATTCCTTCTTGGCGATGTCCTTATCACGCTTGTCCAACTCTCGCAGGAGCGACTCCACGCGCTGTTCGGATTCGAGCACCTCCGATTCTCGCGCCTTGAGCTGCGTCTCGAGCTCTTGCAGCGCGCTCGTTTTCGACTCGAGCCCCTCGTTCTCTTTTCCTATGTTGGCGAGAAGGGTGGAAAGCTCCATCTGCTGCGCTTCGGCGCTCGCCTCCATCTGCCCCTTGCGGCTGTTGAGCTCCGCCCATTCCCCTTCGAGCAAGACTGCCTTCTCGCTTAGCCCGGACTCACGCTCCACGAGCGCGTTCTCCTTGAGAGCGAGGTCTTTTTCGCGCGCATCTATTTCGGCGCGGGCTGCCTCCCGCGTCTCATTCTCGGCCCGCAGCTTCTCCTCGCCTTCGACAATCATTTTCTCTCTGTTGTCCAGCTCCTCCCGCTTGTCCTTGAGGTCGGCCTTCTCGATTTCGTGGTCGCGCACTGATTCATCGAGCTCGCGCTTCCGCTCCTTCAGCTCCTCATCGGACTGTCTGAGCATTTCCTCTTTGGCTCTGAGGTCGTTTTCGAATACCTTGAGCTCCTCCCGCTCTCTGTCCAGCCCCTCTATCCTCTTGTTGGACTCTTCGACTCGGACATGCCATTCCTCCACGTCCTTCTTGTGGTTCACCAGATCCTCATTCAGTTTGGCGTCCCGTACCTCGAGGTCGCTCCTCTCGCGCGCTAGCTTGCCAAATCCTGCTTCGTATTCCAGGATTCCCTCCGCGATGCGCTCCTGCATGGTCCTTGCAAGGCCGCGTTTGGCTTCCATAGCAACCTCGAAAGCCTTCTGGTTGCGTATGAGCGCCTGCTCTCTCTCAAGAAGCAGAGTCACGCGCTCGTTGATCTGCATGTGTCTCTCATTGACCTTTGTTTCGAACTCCTTCAGCTCTTCCTGCCATTTCGAGCTCTCTGTCCTCAGGTTCTCCAATTCGGTCCTGAGGAGATCCATCTCTCCAACCTCGCCCGTGAGCTCCTCCCTCTCGGCGTTGACGGCGTCCAACGCCTCTTTGGCCTTTGCCTGCTCGGCTTTGGCCAGCTCCTCAGCTTCTTTGGCCTTGGCCAGCTTGCCATCTATGGCCGAGTCCAGGGAGTTTTCTACGGAGTTGAGCATCTCTTTGAAGAAGGCCGTCTCCTCCTCCCCGACAACGTCTCTGCTGATGATGATGAAATGCATCTTCGAGCCTTTGACTACGGTACCGACAAACCTGTCCACCTCGAAAGCGCCAAGTGCCGCCAGGTCACCCTTGCCCTCAGTGGCCTTCTTGATGTCGTCATAATAGACCTCCACCTTTGGATTGAACACGAATTCCTTGAGGAGGGTTCCGTCTCTTTCTACAAGATATCCTTTCAACAGCTTCTTGCCGAACATAGGGCCACTTCCGATGGGGAGTATCGAAGGGTGGAGCTAGCTACGTCTCACATCGCCCCACATGTCAGCCAGCAGCGGGCACGTACGGCCGCTCGCAGGCTTGGCCGATGTTATTGGCTACCGCCAACATAACCTTTTCTATGGCTGGCATGAATAAATATGCCCACATCAGCCTTTGGGAGCAGTTCGGAAAGATGTTCGTCAGGGCTTGAATCGCTTCAAGAGCGAGGCGTTCGCCACGACAGAGATCGAGCTTAACGCCATTGCCCCTGCCGCGAGCATAGGGCTCAGCAGCCATCCTGTGAGCGGATACAGGACCCCAGCCGCAATGGGAATTGCCGCCGTGTTGTATGCCAAAGCCCAGAACAAGTTCTGCCTTATCTTGGCGAAAGTCCTCTTGCTGAGCTTGACCGCGGTGACAATTCCCCTCAGGTTCTCGCCAACTATGACAACGTTGCCTGCTTCGAGGGCAATGTCCGTGCCGCCGCCCATCGCGACGCCGATGTCCGCTTGGGCCAGGGCAGGCGCGTCGTTTATTCCGTCGCCGACCATCGCGACCACCTCCCCCTTGCTTTGGAGCGAGCTAACGACGCCCGCTTTGTCCGCGGGCATGACCTCTGCTGTGAAATCCCGGATGTCCGCCTTCGAGGCTATCGCTTGCGCCGTTCGGGCGTTGTCCCCGGTCAGCATCATAACCCTCATCCCCAGAGCGCGGAGTTCAGACACGACCTCTCGCGCCTCTTCTCTGATCGTGTCGCCGACGCCAAGCAGGCCCAGCAGTTTCTCCTCCTTAGCACAAAGGACAACTGTCATGCCATCCTCCTCCAACTGCCGTATGCGTGCTTCCACAGCAGAGAGGTCAATTCCGCGGGCGTTTGCCAGCTTCCGGTTCCCTACAAGCACTTCCCGCCCGTCGATGACTGCCGATACTCCTTCACCAGGCAACACCGTGGAGACCTCAGGCGTGCGCAGCTTGAGCCCGCGCTCCTCTGCTGCGGATTCGATCGCCTTCGAGAGCACGTGGTTCGTCCCTCGTTCGGTGCTCCCTGCGAGCGAGAGCAGCTCGGTCTCATCGACGCCTTCGACCGCTTCGATTACCATCACTCGGGGCACTCCCATCGTGATCGTGCCGGTCTTGTCCAGAATGATTGTGGTCAGTTTGTGCGCCCTCTCGAGCGCCTCCGCGTCTTTTATCAGGACTCCCAACTGAGCGCCTCTGCCCGTTCCTACCACTATCGCAGTGGGCGTTGCGAGGCCCAGGGCGCACGGGCATGCAATGACAAGAATGGCAACGAATATCGTCAACGAGAACGGGAGCGCTTCGCCGACATCCCATGTTTGGGAGCCGATTGCCAGCCAGAAGGCCAGGGAAGCGACAGCCGCCGTGAGCACCGCCGGAACGAAGTACCCTGCCACGACGTCGGCGTATCTCTCGATTGGCGCCTTCGTTGCCTGAGCGCCCTCCACTAGACGCACTATCTGCGAAAGCGTAGTCTCTGCGCCTACCCTCGTCGCCCTCACCTTGAGGACGCCCGTGAGGTTGACGGTTCCCCCCAACACCTGCGAGCCTGCGACCTTCTCGACAGGGATGGATTCCCCGGTGACGACGGATTCGTCCGCTGATGACTGGCCGGATACCACTGTCCCGTCCACAGGGACTCTCTCCCCTGGCCGCACCACTATATCATCCCCTATCGCGAGCTCCTCCGCTGGGACCTCTCTCTCCATTCCGCCCTCAATTCTCGTGGCCGTGGATGGTTGGAGGTCCATAAGGCCGACTATCGCCTCCGAGGTAGAGCTGCGCGCCCTCAGCTCCAAATGTTTCCCGAGTAGTACCAGTGTGATGATGACTGCCGCAGTATCGAAGTACACCTCTTGGGACGCCACCACGGCCGGCAAGAGAGTCACGACGGCACTGTATATCCAGGCTGATGAGGTTCCGAGGACCACGAGGGAATCCATATTGGCGCGCCGGTTGACCAACGCCCTGTAGGCACCATTGTAGTATCTTCGCCCTGCGTAGAATTGGACCGGCAAGGAGAGGAGCAGGAGGACCCAGTTCCGCGTCGAAGCGCTCAGGGCGTCCGCCCCTACCGCCCCTGACGCCATCGAGATGACTGCGATCGGCAGTGCGAAGACGATCGCCAAGGTCAGCGTCTGAACCCCTTCCTTCAGTTCCTGTGATCTAGCCAGCTTCTCCGCAGCCACTCCTTCGGCCCCCAGTACGCCGTATCCCGCCGCCTCGATGCTTCGTATCAGGTCCACCTTGCCAACCTGGGTGGAATCGAAGCTGACGACCGCTCTGCCAGTTGCGAGATTCACCGATGCTCCGCTGACTCCAGGAATCGCATTCAGCGCGTCTTCGACCGCGAGTGCACAGGTCGCGCAATGCATCCCGCTGACAGTAAGGGTAACCTCGTCCCTGGCTACCTCATAACCCGCATTCTCTATCGCCTCTTCGAGCCTGCCTCGTGTCACCTTCGCGCGGTCGTACCTGATGGTCGCCTTCTCGGTCGCCAGGTTGATCTTGGATTCCGAAACGCCGTCCAAAGCATCAATCGCATCTTTGACCGCAGCCGTGCACGTGGCGCAGTGCATGCCCTTTATGCGGATGGCCGCTTCAGCCTCCTCTCCTTCCTTCAGAATGCGCTGACCCATTGAATCTGCCCGCTGACGCAGATGAATCATCGTGGCCAATCATAGGCGTTTCCCCGTTGCTCTTGAATAAGGCTGCCAGCTGCGCCGCTGTACGGATACGTCGATTGTACTGTTAAAGGTGGTATCTATAAGGACATGGTCATTAATGTGGGAAATATGGGCCATATGGTCGTTGTCAACGCTCAGCACCCGACGTATCCTTGCCTTTTCGTCCCACTTAATGAAACGGAAACAATAGATACGCCAACGCGATTGCCACTGGGTTGGACATGGCAAAGGTCACGGTGAGGATGTTCGCGACTCTGAGGAGCGCATCGGGCTCCGCGGAGGCCCAAATTGAAGCAGCCGACCTGCTGGAGCTGGAGCGTGCGATGCGGAAGCGGTTCGGGAATGGGCTGGGAGAGATGCTCGGCACGGGAGCCTGTCCGTTCGAGACTGTGGTCGTATTGGTGAATGGGGTCACTGTGCGGCCTGACAAGCTGGCGATCGCTTTGCTGCGTGACGGGGACGAGGTCTCGTTGTTCCCCCCGATTTCGGGCGGCTGAAGCGATGCTGGGTATCTCGGGGGAACGGATAAGCTTTATATCGGGCCAGGGCATAACCGCGCCTCAGGACTTGCCATGGTGAGCGAACCAGAGGCCTTGAAATCGTCGCGGGATCCAACCCGTGCATTATTGGCGGTCATCGCCGTAGCGATAGTGGTCTCTGTCGGTGTGATTGGCTATATCGTATACGACAATACGAAGGTGCACTCCACCGCGCACTCAGACATCGTGGAGATGGACGACACAGTCACCCTCAACTACATAGGCATGTTTTCTGACGGACGGGTCTTCGACACCAGCATCTTGGACATCGCGACGAACGACGTCCTGTACCCGAAGTCGCTTACGTTCACTATGAGGGAGAACGACAGCTACGCCCCGTTCGACATGGTGGCTGGCAAGTACGGCGCAGAGGGCGGAACGATCAAGGGCTTTGCGTTGGGGGTCATCGGCCTAAGGGTCGGCGACACGAAGGTGATTGAGGTGGCCCCAGAGGACGCCTACGCTGTCAACCCCGCGATGCTCGAGACGATACCTCTCACGGAGCACGTGAACGGCACGGAGATGATAGGTGAGGCGACATTCACCTCACTGTTCAAGGTTGAACCGACCGTCATGGACTATGTCCCACACTACAAGTGGAGATGGGACGTCCTCGTGCTCAAGGTCGAGTTCGGCTTCGTCACTTACAAGCACTCCCCAACCGTGGGCGAGACGGTTTATCCGTTCGGAGACCCCAACGCCGAGGACCCTGAAGGATGGCCTTGCGTCGTCGAATCGTTCGACTCGTCTGCGAACGATGGAGCGGGCGAGGTCGTCGTAAGGCACGACCTGACGGCGTCCGATGTGTACGCGGTGAAGGGGTCGACGTTCGATGGCCAGACTGCTGTCGTATCTGGTTATGACGCGGAGAACGGGACATTCGAGATACACAGAAGCGACTCGTCAATCGGCTACAACGGGGAAATCTCAGGCAGGCCTTTGTTCTTCGAAGTTACGATCATAAGCGTGAACAAGTCGTAATCTTGCCTTGTCACCTATGCCTCAGGTTCTCCTGGCTTCTTTCTGCTGAGCTTCGACGAGATGGTTCTGATATACCTGTCGAAAGTCATCTGAATACGCTCGTTGCCGGAGACGACGTATGCGCCGATTGCCAGCACGAATCCAGCAAACACGTCTGCAAGCCAGTGAACTCCGAGGTACAGGACTGAGAATGTAATGCCCGCCGCTGCGCATGCTACGAAGTAGTAGTACCTGCGATAGTCGACGCCCGCCGACACGAGCACCAGCAGCGCCGTAACCACGAGGCTTATATGGGCGCTTGGAAAATCGTTGTTCAGCGGGTCGATGCTGGTCACGACTCTTCCCCAGTGCGTATCGATGTAGAGCAACGGGGTCATTCCAGAGTCAGCGTAGAATCCAGTGACGGTGACCGGGAAGAAGATGTAGAACGGGAGGAGGACCAGGTAGTTGAACAGCATGGCGATGGCGTATCTCCTGAAGGTCGCTCTGTCGTCGAGCGAGAGCATCAGTATGGGCGTGAAATAGATGATGAACGCGAAGACCCAGACGTATATCAGTATGGAGAAGTCCGCCAGCAGCTGGTAGTCCAACCGGTCCTGCAGGTTCCTGATTGCGTTGCCTCCAATGCTGAACAACCAGTTGGTGTAGATCACTTCCTTCGAGTTCTGCTCCACGCTGACGACCGCATGCTCGACCAGCACGAGGAGCGGCGCTCCCGCTATTATGACGATATAGAGCAAGTTGTACCTCGCCGATTCGGCAATCCGCCTGAGAGACAGATTACGCCAGCCGACGATGACGACGAGGCCTGCCACTATCCCCACTACGACGGAGGCTGCGTACAGTGCTATGAATGTGGAGTAGGAGATCGGCGTATTGCCCCCCAATCTGGCATGACATAATACAATAGAAAAGCTTTCGTTCCCTTCGGGGTCGAGGGGCCAGTCTCGCCCTTCTCAGCCTTTTCTGGCTCTGCATATCTCAGTGGCCCTTTCATACGCCCTTTCCAGCCTGGCTGTGCAAGCGCCGACTGAGTATTGCCGTGATGTCTCTATGGCGTTGGGCCTGAACGCCTCCGCCCCTTCGAGACACCTCCTTATACCATCGGCGCACGACTCCGCGTCGAAGAGGCTCCCGTTGTGCCCCTCTTTCACGAATTCGGGGATAGCCCTGCATTCCATGCCTGCTACAGGGGTTCCCGAGGCCATCGCCTCCAGTATGACGAGGCCCTGGGTCTCGAAAGTCGACGCGAGCGCGAGTATGTCGCAAGAGGCGTAGGCTCTCGCGAGGGAGTCGTCAGAGACGAACCCGGTGAACACGACCTCGTCCGAGATTCCCAGCTCGCGCGCCAAGGACCTGTAATGCTCCTCCGCTGGCCCGGAGCCGACCACGAGGAGCCTTAAGTCTGAGTCCTCCTCCTTCAGCTCGGTCATAGCCTCCAGGATGACGTCCAGCCGTTTCTCCATCGAGAGACGGCCGACGTGTAGTATCACGCGCTTCCCGTCGAGACCATATCTTGCAAGAAGGGATGGGTCACGATTCCCTGGAGAGAATGCGGCGCAATCCACACCAGTCGGTATGACTTCGTGGGCAACGGGCTTGACATTCTTGCCCAGGACCTCCTTCTCTATGGGTTTTGACGGGAAGATCACGATGTCCGGGCGTCTGAGGAGGTTCCTTAGGTAGACCCACACGAGGGGAATCAATAGGTCTTCCCGCAGGCCTATGAACGAGTAGTACTTGACCGCCTCGTTAGCCATCGTGTGGAATGTGAGCACGCTCGGCAGACGCAAAGCCCTCGCTGCTGTGAGGCTGAGTATGGCCATCGAGGCCAGCCCATGGCTGTGGATGATGTCGACGTCCTGCTTCCTGAGGTATTCCAGCATGTCCGAGGGCGAAACCACGATCCTGTAGTCCCTGTATGACCTGAACTCGATCGACGGCAGGTAGTGGATAGGCCACCTGCCGCGTTCCCTGGATGCCGTGTCGGGCGCGAGCAGGACAATCTCGTGCCCGCGGGCTTCCAGGCCCCTGCACTGCCTCTCCATGGCGACGACAGCTCCATCCACGGTCGGGTAGTAAGAATCGGTGAACATCGCCACTTTCATATCCTTCACCTCAGTCCAATCGAACGTGGATGCTCCTCAGCTTCTCGACCACTTCTGCAGGTGTGCCTGCCAGCAGCCTGATCATCGGCTCCTTGCCTTGTCCGCCCCTGTCGAATATGACGTCTGGAACCCTTCCTTGGCGCTTTATCGCGTATGTGACGCCCCAGGTCATCGACGACGCCCCTCGCGGCTCGTGCGAGCGGTCGAACGACGCCACAATCAGTCCCGCTTCCCTACATGCTCTCACTGTGCGGGCTGAGTATTTGATGTTCAGGGCGCACCGGACCGACGGGTCTTTCGCGGATGCAGCCAGGACGATGCGTGCGACATGCTTAGACGCCCCGAACCGCGCGCAGCCAGAAACCTCGGCGTGATCTCCGACACGTGTTATCCTCCCTGTGAACGCCGCCACGTCCTGAGGTTCGAGGGCGCCAATCACTGCGTATCCCATGTTCGAGCCCACCTCTGGCAGCAGCCGTGAATCCATGAGCGGCTGCAGCTCAGCAACGGCCTTGTCCAATTCAACCAACATGCCTGCTTTCATGGCCTCCTGCCTTAGCAAGGACAAGGGATTCGCGCATGGAACGCCGCCGCCTATCCGTTCGGATGAGAGTATAGCCTTGAAGGTCGCCGCCTTCGATGCTCTGACCGCCTGCTCTAGCTCCGTCCCTGTGGAGAGATAAGTGGCTATCATCGAGGATAGAACGCATCCGGTCCCATGCACGTCTCCTCTAACCCTAGGTGTGGAAACCTCGACCATTCGGCCATCGCAGAAGAGGTAGTCGATGGCGTTTCGCCCTCTCATGTGGCCTCCTTTGATGAGCACAGCCCTGGCACCGTCCCTCGTGAGGGATCTGGCGGCTCTTCTGACGCTCGCAGGGTCCTTTACACTAACGCCGGTAAGAGCCTTCACCTCGTGCACGTTTGGGGTAACGAGCGTTGCCAGCGGCAGGAGCTGGCTCCTCAGCTCGTCCGCTAGCCCTTTCGAGTGGAGACTCCCTCCAGTCGTCGCCCTCATCACTGGGTCCACGACGACCGGCACATCCAGGCTGCGGATGCGATTCGACACGACCCTCACCGTTTCGGCGTCGAACAGCATGCCCGTCTTGACGGCGTTCACGCTCACGTCAGTCAGGACCGACTCCAGCTGCCTGTCGACCTCCTCCGGCGACACTGGGGAAATCGAGAACACCCCCTTGGTGTTCTGGGCTGTGATGCACGTGATGACGGTGCAAGCGTGCATCCCGAGCGCCTCGATTGCCTTTAGGTCCGCCTGGATGCCTGCCCCTGCCACAGGATCCGAGCCCGCGACGGTTAGGATGTTGGTCATCTTGGAGAGCATGCATTCTGCCGGATAAAGCAATTGTGCCAGCGTATTGGGTCTTGCCCAGGTGCATCATTGTTATATATTGGTTAACTAATCAGAACACCTGATATGAAGGCGCAGACCGGCCACATTGTGTTCAAGGGACAGTTCAAGTACAGGAACCTCTCGAAGTCCTTCGAGGAACTCCTCAGAGCATTCCTCGAGGAAACCGACCAGATGCCCGACGAGGATGAGATACTCCAAATGTTCATCAGACTCAACCTGATGGACATAAGCAAGAACAGAAAGCCAGAAGGCTACAACAGACGGGGAAGGATGAGGCTGGTGTTCCCGTTGACCGAGGGCAAGAAGGAGATGTACGTCAGGGCCGATGTGAAGACCGCCCAGGTGGTGAAGATCACGGAGCGCCTGAGCAAGGTTTTGAGGAAGGCCGGCATATCCCATTCTATCGATTACGACCGGCTGAAGACACTTCAGGAATCGTGAGGTCACAGGCATAAACGAGGCGCATCCGATGCCTGGCGACGGCAGGGAGCGGTGTCGAGTATGCATGTCCGGGACAAGGTGCGGAAGGCGGTCGAGGAGAGGGCAGCACTCGATGGCATGAGGCTGGCTTTCGAGACCATAATCGACAGACGTGAGGCTAATGCAGAGCGCTTCCCCGACCTCGAGGAGCGCAAGGAGCGCCTTCGCGAGCTCAGGGAGAGCTGCGTGGGAAACAGCACGCTTCTCACGGATGCGATCTCCGCCCTGAGGCAGAACGGCTGCAGAGTCGTACTGGCAAAGGGCTCGGATGCTGCGATCCGCGTCATTCTGACGGAGTTGGAGGGTCAGTCTCTCGTAGTCAAGTCCAAATCGAACGTCACCAAGGAACTCCACCTCGCCGAGGCCCTTTCAGAGCGAGGCGTGGAAGTCGTCGAGACAGACCTGGGTGACCGGATCGTGCAGCTTCAGGGATGCCAAGCCGTCCACCCAACGGGTCCAGCCTGTCACCTGGCGCGAGGACAGATATCTGAGCTGCTCTCTGCCCATTATGGCCGCCCGATATCGGACGACCCTGAGGAGCTTACCACGGCCGTCAGAGACGAGATCTCGGGTTTTCTCGAGCGTGCGGAAGTGGGGATAACGGGAGCCAACGCAATAGCCGCGCGCGAAGGGGCGCTTGTCATTGTCCACAACGAGGGCAACGCTTCAATGTGCGCATCCCTTCCTGGGAAGCACATCGTGGTGACCACTCCTGAGAAGGTGGTGCCGTCTCTGCGCGACGCCATGGATCTGATATCTCTCCAGGTCTACTACTCCACTGGCAAGGTGACCAGCGCTTACATCAATGTCATATCCGGACCGAGCTACACGGCCGATATCGAGAAGAGGATATTCAAGGGGATGCACGGGCCGAAGGAGGTCATTGTCGTTCTCGTCGATGACGGCCGACTTTCGGCTGTGGACAGGGAACCGCTGTACTGCATTGGCTGCGGGTCTTGTCTCACCCGTTGCCCTGTGTATGGCATCATCGGGCCAGTGTTCGGGACGCAGGGGCACATGGGCGGACAGGGAGTCCATCTTCTGAGTTCGACGGAAAAGCTGCAGGACGCCCATGACGCGGGTCTCTTTCTCTGCACTTCGTGTGGTGAATGCAAGGAAGCATGCCCTGTCGATATTGACACTAAAAAAGGCATATTGAAGGGAAGACAATCGTATAATAGACTAAAAATGGAACAATCACCTGAGCACGAATCGGTGCTCGCGAGCGTTAGGAACTACGACAATCCGTGGCAGATGCCGCGTGCGCGGAAGTCGAGATGGGCCAAGGGCATGGGCCTCCCTTCCGAGGGCGAGGTCCTGTTCTTTGCGGGTTGTTCGACCTCCCTTCTGTTCCCCGACTCCGCAAAGGCGGCTGTGGGGCTCCTCAAGGCCGCGGGCTCGGAGCCAGCATATATGGGCGTCGCCGAGAAGTGCTGTGGCTCCATCCTGCGCAAGCTTGGCGCGACGGAACTTGCCAGGGCCAAAGCGGAGTCGTGTTTCAAAGGCTTCGCAGAAGCGGGCGCGAGGACCGTAGTGACCTCATGTCCTGGGTGTTATTCTGCGCTTGACGCGCACGTTGACCTCAAGGAAGAGTACGGTGTCGAGATCTTGCACATATCGCAATTCTTAGCTGAGCGAATGGACCGCCTCGCTATGGGGCGCTTCGAAGGCCTCGGA
>Ga0224507_10000144_pt1 | contig 26836 bp, 23 predicted proteins | sample SF_Jan12_sed_USG_3_FD_170159 | JGI IMG/M metagenome (GOLD analysis project Ga0224507, IMG submission 170159) | Sediment microbial communities from San Francisco Bay, California, United States - SF_Jan12_sed_USGS_13 | ecosystem: Environmental > Aquatic > Marine > Sediment | place: USA... | reverse complement strand
TATCAGGTACTGAGAACGAGAGCGTGTCCCACCCCTCCTCTGATGACACCTTCCACGAGAATGTGATGACCGCTGGGCCGACAACCGAAAGGGCCAGCGACGTGGTCTCACCGTTGCCGACATCCCCGCTCTGCATGGAGTCGCCATCTACTGCGGAGCCGTCCTCGACGGGAACCCAAGTGACCTCTGTAATGGAGGTCAGCTCGATTCCTGCCGCGTCGACCGCTTCGTCGGCTTCGATGGCATCGTAACGGGGGAAGGTCACTTCCGCGATACCAGGCGTCGATTCAGGCACATCAATCGATTGACCAGACGACCTGTTCGCGGCTCCGGGGACGAACTCTCCGTCGTGAGACTCCACCTTGAACGATGATAATTCCCCTCTGATGGGCGAAGGACCAAGGTACAAATAGAAATCATCCGAGTAGTTCTCGTAGATCGAAGAGAACTCTGTGATGTCCAGGCACATGTATGTCGGAAGTTTGTGGGACGCAAACGAATCCTCGACCACGAATGGTTCCTTGACGGCATATGGCAGGGTTGGAGTGCCCACGCCTACTTTGAGGAGCGTGCCTCTCGAAGGCGAATCGTTGAAATGCCAATTCGCCACCAGGCGTGGGCAGTAATCCTCGATGTCCGAAACGTAGTTCAGGTACGTCAAATGAAGCGTGCCCAACTCCTCCAACGCCCCGTACGTAAACCAGTAGAAACCGTCACTGCCCCAACCGTCACCCCATGAGTTGACGACCCAGAAAGCCCCAACATCGCCGTCATCCGTGACTGCGTCGTCGTAACCTACGATTGTCTGGGCGTGATTCAATGTCAGGGACGAGTACTCGCTCGAAGAGAGGATGTGATTGCCATCTGAGAATCCCGAACTGTACTCGTTCGCGTCGATGGCGAAAGTGACGGGAATGCCGTCTGCCACCAACAGCTTGATCTCTTCGATTGTCGAAGGGCCGGAGTAGTCAATGGTAAACACTTCTTTCGCCCGGTGTGCGGGAGCTTCTCGGAATGCGGAGGGTGAGCCCAGGTCCAAGTACTCGCGCTCGTCGAAGGGCATCGTGGCCATGGTCGCGGCGCCCCAATCCTTGATAACCATCATATTGAAATCCATGCTGGAACCCAAGTCTCGGCCACCGTTGGACCTCGCGTAGGTCCAAGCAGGAGATATCAACTGCCCAGGCTCTCCAGTAGGTGCAAGCGTCCAATCGTTGTCTACAGCCTCAAGGAAGCCGTATGCGTAATATGCAGCCGCCCACGCAGCACATGATGGCTGAGACGACTGGTTTCCCACCGCGGGGAACGTCGGCAGCGCGGAGAGATTGACGGCACCGGGTAATGCCTCGAAATCCGCCTCTATCGCATCGAGCACATTGGCGACTCCCACCATAGAAAGCAGTTGATCCTCAGCGGGCGGTGCGAGGCCGGTTCCGAATCCGTCAACAATGACATTGTAATCCCTGTTAGGGTCCTGCACTCCGAAGGCTCCTCTGAGTTCTTCCACGTCTTCCGATGTCATCTTGTGATACCGAAACACGACTTCCTGCGATTCAGTCGTGTCCGCTGACGCAACTGGGACGAGTAGTGACAGGCAAAGAATGAACGCTGCCAGAATGGAGGAGCTCACTGAGTTCGCAGGCATAACTCGAACCTTTGGAGGACCTGATACTGAGCGACACTATTTTTACCTTTGCGCCTCAAGCCGCCTCGCAACACACCATCTTCATGAGCGGAAACCTTCGCAGTCCAGTTGCCACACGAGCATTAAGGTCATGGCAATGCTCATAAGAGGTATGACCCATTCGCCTTCGGGACATTCTGCTGGGTCCAGGATGAGTAGCGACGCGGACTCACGAGAGTCCGACCAAGGCCGGATTCGGAAGAAACGTATTTATCAGGCTATGGATTACTTCGCCGAGACAAGCAGGTGTAATCTAGTCTGGTCAGGATTTTGGCCTTCCAACTCCTCCAGAGGTGAATTAAAATTGGAGAGGGACGAAAGCCAACGGCCCGGGTTCGAATCCCGGCACCTGCACCTTCGCTCCTCTGAGTCTAGCCTGGAACCGCCGCCGTGTCCGCGACAGCACGAGGCTCTTCCAACTCCTCTCCAAGGGTGGAAACATGCGCCAGAGCGACCGCCGACTCGAGCCACTTCGGCCCCCGAAGGAGGAGCGGCTGGAACCAACGATGTGGCGGGAAGCCCGACGTTCTTGTCTATTACGAGATGAGTCAAGAGACCTGTTGGCACCTCGCCATGTCATCAGCGCGGCCAACCTGAATAGTCTCTGTGTCCCTGACCAACTTCAGCTGGTCTCTCCGCCCTCTCCGACCAAGAGCTGTGATCCTCCTTCGAAACTCAGACTCATGTCAATCTCCCTGAGTTCACCCAGTAGATCGATGATGTCCCGGACATCTTCTCCTTGAGCCTTCATCTCTCCAGCAAGATTCTCCAGATCATGGACCGTGTGAGTGCGGACCCACTCGATCGCCTTGGCATTCCGCGCGGCAGTCCGCGCAGTCTTCCTGTTCAGCATCGCATCCCATCCGAGCTGTTTGTCTGACATTTCGTCAGCTGATTAACCTAATCGGGTTCGCAATATTTAAATATTTTCTATATGACTTCCGTTGTCCATCAAATCGTCAGACCAACCGCGTAGAATGATGCTGCCAGGCCGTCTGGAACTTCGGTATCTGAACGAACTCGACATGTGGAAAATGCGCATGTTGAAGGCTGTGATGCGTCTGACGGAACATCTCCACAGCGGTGAGATAAAGAGTGGCTTCGTACAACAGAGTCTGCAAAATGATTTATGAAGACAAATCATTAAGTCGATAGAATCCGGGTGAGCAAGATTTGGGGATATTCGATTCGCTGATTAACAAAGAGAAGAAGCTTCTGAATAGAGCCAACAAGGACCTGGCGAAAATCGATTCGCTCATCAGCAATGGGAAACGTGACGATGCATTCTCAACGCTGAAGAAGCAGATATCCATCCTGAACGAGGGCATGGGCAGCATCTCCAAGATGAAACCGGAGTTCTCCCGGCTGTTATCCACCATAGGATCCAAGTCGACGACATTAGGAGAATACGTCACAGCAGAGGATTGCGCCAAGGTGGCGCTGCAGCTCAACCCCAAGAACCCTGATGCCATGGTAGTCCTCGGACAGGCCGCGCTGAAGCTAGGACGGGGCGAGGATGCGACATCCTGGCTGAAGAAGGCGACAGAGCAAGAACCGGATTCACCCAGCTACTGGTCGCTCTTGGGAGAGACCCATGAGGCCCTCGATGAGATAACCGACGCAATAGTCTGCTATCGTCGCGTTCTCGACCTCGACCCGGACAATATAGCACATTACGACAAGATCCTCGAGCACGACTCAAAAGACGTAGACATCACAAGACGCAAGGCGAACGCGCTAGTCAAACTCAAGAGATACGATGAGTCGATCAGAGTATTCCAGACAGGTATAAACATACAGCCGAAGGACAAGGACCTCTGGATTGGAATGGGCGCAGCTCTAAACTTCAACGACAAGCCCGAGGAGGCCATAAAGGCCCTGAACAAAGCGTTGAAGCTCGACCCCAAGGACGCCTACATCCTCGATAACATAGGCAGAATACAACACAAACTCGGCAACAGAAAAGAGGCACTCAAATGCTTCTCTGAAGCAACCAAGTTGGAGCCGTCGAGTTGGGTCTTATGGAACGAGTTGGGAGTCGTTCAAGAAGAACTGAACTCCTTCGACCAAGCGATAACGGCGTTCGACAATGCCCTTGAGATCGAGGAGAACAATCTGAACGTACTCTCGAACAAGAAGAAGACTCTGATGAAAGCCGAACGCTTCACCGACGCCATCGAAGTGTGCGACAAGATCATACTGTTGAATCCGAAGGACCACGAGTCGATGTACGACAAGGCTAGAGCGCTGCACGCGTTGGAGAGATACGACGAGGCTCTCACATTCGTCGAGGCCTCCTTGACCATCTCGCCCGAATCGAGAAACGCCATGAAGCTCAAGAAGGAAGCTCTCATCCGTCTCAACCGCCACGCAGACGTCGTAGCCTGGTCGAACAGAATGTTGAACGTCAACTCCAACGACCACGAAACCATGCATGACAAGGGGATAGCGCTGGTCAAGCTTGGGAAGGTCCTCGACGCAATCAAGACTTTCGAGAAAGCGCTAAAATCCGCACCTGACCAGCGTCCGATACTCGAGAGCTTGAAAGAGGCATACAAACAGATCAAGAAGGATGCCGAGGTAGTGGAGGTCTGCGACAGGATAATATCTGTCGATCCCTCCAACAAGAAGGCATACTTCGATAAGGCTGTGGCCTTGGACAGGAGAGAACGGGTCGACGAGGCGGTAATCACTTACCTGGCAGCCCTCAAGAACGACCCAAAGAACGCGGATATATTCTACAATCTCGCTGCGCTGTTCCTCAGAATCGGCAAGAACAAGGAGGCTCTGGACTACATCAAGCAAGGTATATCCTCCGATTCGTCCAACGCTTCGCTGTGGCGATTGAAAGGTAAGGCGACGTTCGCTGAGAAGGACTTTCAAGAATCCGTGAAATCGTGGGAGAAGGCGCTCCAGCTCGAACCGGACGACCTCGCCACCAACAAGCAGCTGGGGAGAGCGCTGGTGGAACTGAAGAAATACGAGGAGGCGTTGGTGAGGTTCGAGTCCGTAACCAAGACGGATCCGAATGATGTCGAGGCATGGGTGTTGAAGGCAGAGACCCTCCAGTGGCTCGAGAATAACGACGAGGCACTGGTTGCGATCAAGCAGGCGTTGAAACTGGCTCCGAACGCCGCGAACCTCCTGCTTAGGGAGGGGCGCCTGCTCACCAAACTGGACCGCAGGGAGGATGCGCTGTCCGCATACAATTCGGCCCTCGCGGTGTCTCTCAAGGACCCGGAGGTCCTTGGCGAGAAGAAGGAAATCCTAAAATCGCTGAAGAGGTACGAGGAAGTCATCCAGACATGCGACGAGATACTATCAGTATCCCCTAACGACAAGAACGCCTATGTTGACAGAGGCAGTGCGGCGCTCCTGCTGAAGAGACCGAATGACGCATTGTATTCCTTCAACAAGGCGCTCGCCATAGACGACGAGGATCTGGACACCCTCGAGCTGAAGAAGCTATCTCTAAAGGAGCTCGACGACAACGAAGCCGTCGTGGATGTGTGTGACCGCATCCTCGAGCTCAGCCCAAAGAACAAGATCGCTCTCTCGGACAGAGCCGGCGCCCTTGAGAGGCTCGACCGGTTTGACGAGGCCCTGGCGAACTACGAGAAGGCTATAGCGTTAGACCAGAAGGATGTCTATCTGTGGAATCGCAAAGGGACCTTGTTGCTCAACGGTGGCAAGGCGGCCCAGGCTGCGGAGGCGTTCGAACAAGCCTTGAAGCTCGATGGCAATCAGCCGTTCGTACTCAACAACCGCGGGAAGTCGTATCTGGAACTCAGGAGATACGATGAGTCCTTGGCTGATTTCAACAAGGCCATCAAAATCCTGCCGAACATCCCGGACTTCCATACGGACCAGGGAAGGGCTCTCGCCGCAATGGGAAGGTACGATGAGAGCATAGACTCGTTCACCGAGGCGAGACGTTACGCTCCCAACGACATCTCTGCGCTCAAGTACATGGGCATGGCGTTGCTCAAGCTAAATCGCATCTCCGAGGCTCTTGGATGCTTCGACGAAGCTATACGCCAAGGTTCACTTGATCGGGACTTATGGACCAGCAGGGCCAAAGCGTCCGAGGCCGCGGGGGAGAAGCAGGAGGCGGCAAGGTCTTACCTGAAGGCGCTCGAGATAGACTCCACTGACAAGGTGGCTTGGCACAGGCTAGGATTGCTCTATGTCGAGATGGAGATGTTCACCGAGGCAAATGATTGCTTCGACCGCACACTGGAACTAGACGATTCCAACTCGAAGGTTTGGATGAGCAAAGGGTTCGTGATGGAGAAGCTTGAAGCCTTCGATGAGGCAGCCTCCGCCTACGACAGGGCGATCGGCCTGGACTCGAACGACAAAGAAGCCTGGAAGAGCAAGGGAAACGCCCTGCTAGAGCTGGGCAGCCCCGAGCAGGCACTGCGATGCTTCGACCACGCGTTGACTATAGACCCGTACTTCGAGGCGGCCTCCGAGGGACGAAATGCGGCGGAGCAGGAGATACGCACCACCAAGATCGAGGACTATTCGCGAGCGGTTCTGGATTTCGAGTACTCACATGGGAGGCCGGTGTCCAAAGAGGAAGCATTCAGGATCTGCGGCATACCGTACGCATTCTTGAACGACGTCCTCGACTACCTGAGCGATGACAGTGACATGAAGTTGTCAGAGTTGCCCATAGACAGTTTCAACAGGTACGAGCATCTCTCGCGGGAGGTCCTTGTGACGACCATGTTGAAGCGGGACCTGTCCGTCCACGGACTGCGACTTTGTGACATCACGGTCAACTTCCCGGAGCTGAAGGTCTCCAGCGCGAAACATATACTCAATTACGTACGCGCGGTGGAAGAGCATGCGTTCAGCCCTCAGGTCACGGACCAGCAGACGGACTCGCTGTTGAGACAGGCGCTCGACCTCCCCGATGACCAGAAGAATGTCCTTGGATTGATCAGAAATCTCGGCGTTGGCGTTTACCAGGCCAGACAGCTAGTGACCATTCTCATGACGTTCCACGAGGGCGGCGTCGAATCGCCGACGATCACCCTGAAGTCGATAGTCAGCGAGAGCTACGGAGACTACTCGCCCTATGAGGGAGGAGCGCTCGCGCCAACACCCGCAAGGGCAAGGGGGCGCGCACCTCCGGCCGATGACGGATACGAGGTGGACGAAGAAGACGAGGACGAGGAGGAGCCGCCACCACGCAGGAAGATGGCCAAGAGCCGTTCGCGGAAACCCACAAGAGGCACAGCAGGAAGGCCGTCGGCCGACGAGGGTGAAGATGACGAGAAGGAAGATGCCCCGACCGACCTGGTTGGAAGGCGGTGTCTGTTCCATGGCGGGGTTGCGGTAAGTCGATGCATGAAATGCAAAGCGGTGCTGTGCAAGGAATGCACCAGAGGCTCAGACAAATGCCCCAGGTGCAACGCTCCATTGAAGGGCGGTTCCACGAAGAAGAGGCCTCCGAAACAGAATGAGGAGGAAGAAGAGGAGCCTGTCCCAGTGACAAGACCGCCAAAGAAACCAAGGCGCAAGGGTGACGAAAGTGGGAAACTAGAGGACCTTTCCCGGCTCTGAAGAAATGCCTATCCGTGCAGGCGCTTCGTAAGGTCGGCGACCCTCTGACCATATCTGACACACATCTTCTCAGCGCGTTTGTCTGGCTTCTTTATCGAAACGGGTCCGTAGTGGTCTCCCTCGGGGTCGCCGCAAATGACCATTCCGTGTATCAACAATGCCTCAAGTATTGCGATTACCGTCGTTTCGTTTCCTCCCCCGACGTTGTGGCTCGAGGAGAATGCTCCGCCCACCTTGCCATCGAGCTCTCCATGATATCTTACGCTCTTGTCGAGCAGCTTCTTAATCTCGGCGGACATAAGGCCGTAGTATGTGGGCGACCCCATCACAATTCCATCATAATCCAGGAGGGATTTCGGCGTCACATTTCTGACGTCTTTCGTGTCGACATCCACCTTCCTCGATCGGACACCCTTCTCGATAAACTGAGCCATCTTCTTTGTGTTGCCTGTGCGCGAATGATAGCATATCAGTATCTTTGGCATTGTTATCACCAACGGACCCGACATGAGTTGATGGGGGCTTAGCATTTTCGAGTTCGTCCGATGTCTCAGCGTCGTTGATTGCGCCTTGATGATCCAGATAACTTGAGCTAGCCTGGAATCCGGGTGACGACGATTGGTCGGACACAAACCTTGAAATGGTCACCGATTCCTTGTCCTTCGCGCCTAGGAGCACTGGCACGATGCGTATCTGCAACAGATGTCGACAGGAGACCGAGGCGGTGTTCTGCCCAAGATGTAGGGTGCTGACGTCTCTTCCCAAGGAGAGAGCCACTCCGATAACCTCTGCTCAGGGAGAGACTTTCGAGTGCACTATATGGCAAGGCACGAACAGGTCGAGAGGCATCGAGGTCAGAACAGGCGACAGAGACAAGTATTTCTCGAAGGACCAAGACATGGTGGTCTTTTACGTTGAAGGGCTGCGAACGATTGCCAAGCTGGGGGCGGGATTCTGGAAGAAACCCGCAATCATCAAGAGGGCGCTCGGAGAGGATGGAAAGGACCAATTGGCCAAGTTTCTCTCAAAGCATCATCTGCTGCCTCCTGAACAGTCCATCAAAGAAAAGGGCATCGTGGACACGCTCATATTCGAGGTTGTGGTTCCTTCGGAGGAGTTCAAGATATCGAACGTCGAGAGAGCCCAAGGTGATGACGGCAAAGACGTCGATTAGACCAGCCGGAGTTCCTTCCCGACAATCTCAAAGGCAGACACTGCCTCATCGAGGTTTTCCCTGGACAGCCCTGCATTCATGATCGTCCGTATTCTAGCGCCATCCCTGGACACCATGGGGAACACGATTGGCAGTGCGAAGATTCCGATGTCGAAGAGCCGTCTGCTGAAGGTCTTGGCAACGGCACTGTCGCCGACCATGATTGGCACGATCGGTGTTGCGCTCTTGCCAGTGTCAAAACCGATCTCCCGGACTCCCTTCCGGAAGTACTCGGTGTTCTTCCAGAGGTTACTAACGTGCTGTGGCTCAGTCTCTAAGACGTTGACAGATGCAATGCAAGCGGCCGCCACTGCTGGCGGATGGGATCCACTCAGAAGCCAGGTCCTCGACTTGTTCAGGGCGAAGTTCACGAGATCTCTACTGCCTGAGACATGACCACCCACCACTCCGAAGGCTTTGGAGAACGTCCCCATCTCAACATGTACGGATCTCCGGTCAATCCCGAAATGGGAGACTATGCCTCTGCCGCCTTCACCGAGGACGCCCTCGCCGTGAGCGTCATCGACGTATATCATCGCGCCGTGTTCCCCGGCGATTCTTGCGACCTGGTCCAGCGGCGCGATGTCGCCGTCCATGCTGAACACGCCATCTGTGATGACGAGAATCCTACGATACGGTGGCGAGTGCTTCTCGGCCTGTCGGAGCACTTCCTCCAGGTGCAACGGGTCGCAATGCCTGTAAACCGTCCGGTCCGCCTTGGATAACCTCACGCCATCGATTATGCTTCCATGATTGAGTTCGTCGCTTACAATGAGGTCTCCCGAGTCCGCCAACTGGGGTATCAAACCAGCGTTGGCGGCGAACCCAGTCTGATACACCAGGGACGCCTCTGCCTCCTTGAATCCTGCCAAGCGTCGCTCAAGTTCGACGTGAAGGTCCATATTTCCTGCAATCGGCCTGACTGACCCAGACCCCGCTCCATGGCTTCTGATGGCCGCGGCAGCCGCCTCCTTGATCTTCGGGTGATTGCTCAGGTTGAGGTAGTTGTTAGAGCAGAGCATCAGCACTTCCCGACCATCGACTCTGCATCGGGGTGTACTCGCCCCCTCGAGAACACTCAGTCTCCAATCCAATTCCTTGGTTACGAGAGCATCGTACTCTTCCCTGAGGAACGAAGTGGGATCTCTCAAAGCTGTCCCCTCCTCACCATTCGGGAGTTAACGAGACCTTCGTGGACTGCTTGGTGTGTATGAGTTCCATACCAGTGGCAATATCCCTTATCGGAATGGTATGAGACACTATCAGAGAGAGCTTCGCTCGGAAATCCTCGTTCTCGAGAATCTTGTACATTTCATCCCAGGTCTCGAACATCTTCCTGCCCGTTATCCCATAGACCACCGCTGACTTGAATGTGATGGCATTATTGACATCGACCTTCAGAGGATCAGGATACAGGCCGAGTATCGACGCCCTCCCTCCTGGGGTCAGTACTTCGAACACCTGTCTCAGCGCTGCTGGGGCTCCAGACATTTCGAGGGAGATATCGACGCCGTCCCCATCAGTCTCGTCAAGGACGGCGGATGTCAACTTCTCATTTCCCATGGAGGCGTCGAGGACCAAATCCGCGCCCATCTTCTTTGCCAGGCCGAATCGGGCTTGTTCATTCGCCATCTCAGACGCTATCACCTTGCGGGCGCCCAGCACTTTCAGTATAGCAATGGCCATGAGGCCTATCGGGCCACATCCGGCTACGAAGACCGTCCTGCCACGGACATCGTCCGCGCATTCATCGGGAAGCACTGTGAAAGTGGCGTTTCCCAGAGGCTCCAGGAGGGAGCCCAGTTTGGGGTCCAGGTTCTTGGGCAGTCTCCTCGCGTTCATAGCGGGAATACGTATGTATTCTGCAAAGACGCCATCGGTGTCGACCCCCAGTATTCTCATGTTTCTGCAGATATGCATCCTACCGGTTCTGCACTGATAGCACTCCTGGTCGACGATGTGAGTCTCCGCCGCGGCGATGTCGCCTATCTCGATAGCATCCACCGCAGAGCCCTTTTCGACAACCTCGCCGCAGAATTCGTGTCCAATTATTATTGGGAGCCTCTTGACGCGCCTCTCCGCCCAATGATTCCAATACCAGATGTGAACATCAGTCCCGCAAATGGATGAGTGCCTCATCTCCAATAGAACATCGCCCTTTCCGACCTCAGGCTTGCCGACATGCTCTATCTCGGCGCCAACCGCCCTTCGTTTCTTGACAACAGCATACATGGAATGCTGCTCCTTGCCCGCGACGTTTGATGACGATATCATCGTTAATAAGTGATTTGATTGTACCATCAAGCCGAATGCGGATCACACGCGTGTCTCTACCTCTCTATGTCCTCTCCGCCTTCGAGGGCTCCCTGAGCAGCGGTGTACAAATCGACCAAACCTTCCCACGTCTCGGCACTCATCAAGCTCAACTCCGTCGTAGAGCCCAATATGTCTATCGCCTGCAAGAGTTCGAGGCTAATCTGTGTCTGGGCGTCGATCGATTCGTCACACAATGCGCTCCAGAGCGCCTCCAGGTTGCCACTCCACATCTTCAACATGCTCGCATCGGTTTCGGAGAGGAGATCGGCCTTTGCGAGGACTGGTATCAATGGCAGTGGCAGCCTGAAATGAACAGTCGAAGACAGCAACAGAGATGTCACGAAGCCGTTCGGATTCCTAGAGAGCACTGGATCGAATAGGTACACGAGTGCGGATCTCTCCAATCCCAGCGCCTCAACCACGGTCTTGCTACTCTGCCGAAACGCGAACAGCTCGAGCTGCCCAGGCGTGTCGACCAAGACATAGTCTGTTGAGAATTCATCGATGACATCCGCGACCTCACCGATGTTGAGCGCCAGCATGTCTGCTGCCAGTATCTGAGCGCCGTTGGGTCCTAACGAGTACTCCTCCATGATCTCAGACATCCGAATCCAGTCCCTTACGTCGACATCTGGTTCGTAAGGCAGCGAATCGCACCCCGGGTCTAAGTTCACTGTGATCGAATCGTAATCTTCGTTCTTGAGCCACTTGCTGAATGCGTCAGTCAACGTGCTCTTGCCCGATCCGGCCGTGCCGACAAAATACAACGTCTTTGGAGCCAGTATGATGGCCTCCCTCATTCACAGGGGCTCCCACCGGGGGGCGCCCCTGACCTCGGGGAGCGATTGGGCGCCCCTCTCATTAACCTTCTTATGGTGTTGCTCGAGCGACGACGAGTGGTGTACATCGAAATGTCTGTGCTATTCTGGATGGACTACCCGAGGGAACGACGTTCCGGGTCATGAAGCCAGAGAATCATGGACAGGAGGAATTCTAGCAGACAGGGGGATGACTGGATTTCGACCTTCGGGTAGACATCCCGATATCTGCCGCGTCAGTCTACTCCATCACTAAGGACGGATTGTCAAGAGTGGCAGAAAGGCGGGCTCGAAGGGATTCGAACCCTTGACCCACCGGTGTCTCCTGGGAGTCCGATGGGCTTCGCAGTAAGAGCCGGTTGCTCTACCTAGCTGAGCTACGAGCCCGCAAGTCCGCAGTATATTCTTGCCGTTAATAAAACTATCGAGGTCCCATCTCACATTGCGGTCATCCTGGCTACCATCACGTGGACGACATTATCGGAGGGCGCGGAGAGCGCCTGCAGCGGGCAACAAGGCGGAACACGTTCAAGTGGATCTTGTGCGCATCGTATGGCAACGGCTCGCAATCATGCGTGCCTGGGAAAGATTTTATCAGTGGGCGAGCCGTTGCAGCTGCAGGATGCACGAATCATTTGTCGCGGTTCTAAGCAGTGGAAGCTGTGGCAATTCCACGCTTGTCTCATCCCGCGAGTCCGCTCTGCTGATTGATGCTGGCATTTCGTGTCGCGAACTCGAAAGGCGCTTGGAGACCTTTGGCGCAGAGCCATCACGCGTGGATGCGGTACTATTGACACACGAGCACACGGATCACAACAGGGGCGCACGCAGGTTCTGTCGGGTTCACGGCGTCCCGATGTATGGAACATCCGGAACTCTGGCACTCACACCTCACGAGGGGACCGAGGCGGTGGAAATCTCTGCCAGAGAGGTTTTTTCTATCGGGGACATCACGGTGCGCCCGTTCCCCGTGAAGCACCTCGCAGCTGAGCCAGTTGCTTTCTCCCTCAAGATTGACGACGCGAAAGTCTCCATAGCATCAGATCTTGGATGCCTGACAGACCGTGTCGTCCGTGAAATGTCGGAATCGAACCTGCTCATGATCGAAGCGAACCACGATGTACACTTGCTCGAGAACGGTAACTATCCTGATTTCCTGAAGAAAGCCATCTTGAGCAACCATGGACATCTATCGAATGAAAATGCTGGTAATCTGTGTGCAAGAGTTGTGTGCGACCGGCTCGATGAGATAATCCTTCTGCACCTCAGCCGAGACAATAACCGATCCGACCTTGCCAGAGACACGGTGAATACACGATTGGTGGAAGCAGCGGCAAAAGTCAGAGTCACACCGACGGAGTACGGCTCGCACAATGGGCCATTCCGATTAGGATGACCCAATCATTCGTATCTTGCCGTGCGACACCAGTGTCTCGGCGATGCTCTTCGGCAGGGCGATGACGTCCTCCTTCCGGAGTGTGTAATCCTTGTCCACACCCGCGAACGTCGGAACGTCCTCTAGCACCCTGACGAGAACCATCGGCGAGGTGACGCTCTCGGATTTGTCGTCCTGGGTGTCATCCTTTGCACGGCTTGGCTCAGGGACGTCCGGCAATCTGACTATGTCCTTTGGGTCAGAGAAGCGCGGCCCAGAGCCGTCGATGTCGGCGTTGCTGTCCCTGTGGGCGCCGAGAACGGACACGAGGCTTGAGTACAGGACCAGTTCGTCAGGGGTCATATTGCTCGTGTCGGGGTTATCGCCCGCGACCTTCCTTAGCGCGATGAGAGAAATCTTCCGCTGACGCAGCTCGTATATCCTCTTGGCCTTCTCACTCGCCTTCTTAAGCTGGTCGCTGAGCATCATGCTCGTTTGTGAGCCAGGGCTTGTGGCGATCTCCTTCTCGTTCTCCTTGCGGAGGCTGCGGACGTAAGAGCCCATCTTTTGATAGAGATCTGCATCGACCTTGCTCAGCTGGGGGGAGCGATACTCCTGACGGAAGAGCGTCATGACCTCCTCGTACCCCATGTCCCCCCGTTTGGGCGCCATCATATCGCCCATACATCAACAACCTATTTGATGATTATGCGGTACGACCGACGGAAAGGTTTTTGCGAAGGTTCACACTCTCTCGCATCGATCACAGCATGCCTTCTGACTCCTACATAAGGGAATCCACCGGAGGGTGCGTAATCGATGTCGACGTCTCGCCCGGCGCCAAGAAGACTGAGGTCGTCGCTGTGAACGAGTGGCGGGGCAGTTTACAAGTCAGAGTGGCCGCTGAACCGAAGCGAGGCAAGGCGAACGACGAACTGCTGAGATTCCTGTCGGAGAGACTATCGCTTGGGCCGAACGCGATCAGAATCGTGAAAGGCGCACGGTCACGCATCAAGACCGTGTTCGTTCGGCTTTCTGCTGAGGAGGCGAAGAAGAGACTGGGGCCACTGTGATGATGTCGCCTATTGAACGCTTCGAGAGGATAATGAAACTGATCGACGAGTTGGAGGAACTCAGCGGTAAGATGCCGGTTGTCGTCGAAGGATTGAGGGATATCAGGGCATTGAAGCTTCTGGGAGTGGAAAGGAACGTCGTGAGTTTGAGCAAGGGCATGTCCATACTGGCGTTTTGCGAATTTCTCTCAAAGGAATGGAGCTCTGCCGTCATCTTGACCGACTGGGACAGGAAGGGTGGCCGCCTTGCGAGGAAACTCAAGGAGGCATTCGAGGCAAGCGGGGTCAAACCGGTCGTCGACGTTAGGACACAGCTGGCATATCTGGCGAAGAAAGAGGTGAAGGACATCGAGAGCCTCCCCACATACGTGCGAAGACTGCGAACCATGACAGAATCGCGATAGTAGTTCGACCAAGAACGCCATGAAAAAGCCTTTAGTATAGGATTCCGATGAATCGCCCCGCCATGGAACATTCAAAGTGTTTTACAGAGATGATGTCCGATCTGGGACTGGCCTCAATCGATGAACTCTTCAGGGACATTCCGAAGGAGGTGAGGACAGGAGGGCTTGATCTTCCCAAGGGGATGGGCGAACTTGATTTCTCGCGCGATCTTCGGCAACTCCTATCGGCGAACAAGCCAGCGACGAGCTGGCTGAGCTTTCTTGGAGGAGGCGTCTACTTCCATCACATTCCTGCAGCTGTCAGAAGTGTGGTCTCGCGGTCGGAATTCGCGACTTCGTATACTCCGTATCAATCGGAGATCAGCCAAGGGATGCTGCAGGCACTCTTCGAATACCAATCGTTCATGGCGGAACTCACCGGAATCGACATAATAAACAGCAGCATGTACGACGCCTCCACCGCTCTGGGAGAGGCTGTGCTCATGAGCCACCGGATCTCGGGAGGAAGTCGGTTTCTGGCCAGCAAATCAATCAGTCCCGAGAGACTCGCTGTCGCGAGACTATACGCAAAAGGAGCAGGCCTGGAGATATCGACGGTGGACTACGACGGCGATTCCGGCCTAGTCGACCTGAATGACCTCGACTCAAAGATGTCGGACGATGTGTGCGGATTCTACTACGAGATTCCAAACTTCTTCGGAGTGCTGGAGACCGGATGGAAGGAGATTCGCAAGACGGTTGATGACAAGACCCTTGTGATTGGCACCAATCCATTATCACTAGCGCTCATCAAGCCGCCGGGGGAGATGGGCGCGGACATAGTAATCGGCGACGCGCAGACTCTGGGCGTTCCGATGAACCTTGGAGGGCCTTCGATAGGCGTGTTCGGGTGCAGGTCCGAACACCTGCGTAAGATGCCAGGGCGCCTGATTGGCATGACTGAAGACTCTGCAGGCAGGCGATCCTTCTGCATGACCCTTCAAACGAGGGAACAGCACATAAGGCGCAGCAAAGCCACCTCGAACATCTGCACCAACGAGGCTCTGTTAGCAGTCGCCGTCGCCGCGCACATGGCGATTCTGGGGAGAGCAGGTCTCAGGAGCACGGCCGGCAGGAACATTCGGAATATGAACAACCTCGCCGAGGCCATAGACTCAATTGAAGGGTACACGGCTCCATTGTTCGACGCACCGCACTTCAACGAATTTGTGATGCAATCACCAGTCGAAGGGAATCGACTAAACAAGGCCCTGATGGGAAAGAGGATACACGGCGGTCTGGCTATCGAGCGATGGTTCCCAGAGTTGAAGAACTGCATACTTGTGGCGACGACGGAGATGCACACATCGGAAGACCATCGGAGGCTCATCGACGCGCTGGAGGCGATAAGGTGAGGTACCATCAGGCGATTTACGAGGTTCCACTGCTCTTCGAGGGGTGCGAGAGCTCACTCATCGATCACGCGGATGATCGATGTGCAGATATGATACCAAGAGACCTTCTGCGGACCTCTCTCGAATTGCCGGACCTTCCGGAGAGGGAAGTTGTGAAGCATTTCGTCAACCTATCGCAGATGAATTTCGGTGTGGACAACGGCATGTATCCTCTGGGCTCTTGCACGATGAAATACAACCCGAAGATATGCGACGACCTCTCCTCCATGGACACTGTTGCCCACATGCACCCGCTGCAGGATGTATCCACGATGCAGGGGGCGCTGGCGCTCATGGCAGAGCTGGAGGAGATGCTCTGCGAGATCGGTGGTGTGGACGCCGTTACTCTGCAGCCTGCCGCGGGGGCGCATGGAGAATTTACTGGCATGCAAATCGTGAAGGCCTTTCATGAGTCCAATGGTGAGGCCAGGAAGGAGGTTGTCCTGCCCGACACAGCTCACGGAACCAACCCCGCAAGCGCTGCAATGGTCGGATACGATGTGCTCGACATCCCATCGAAGGATGGTTGCGTCGATGTCGATGCGCTCAGTAAGACCATATCCGACGACACAGCCGCGTTCATGCTCACGAATCCAAACACCCTTGGACTGTTCGAGAAGGATGTGCGTGAAATCGCCCGCATCGTTCACGATGCGGGTGCGTTGCTGTACTACGATGGCGCGAACCTTAACGCAATCATGGGAAAGACTTCGCCGGGAATGATGGATTTCGACATCGTTCACTTCAACCTGCACAAGACCTTCGCGACGCCTCACGGAGGGGGGGGACCTGGGGCGGGGCCTGTCGGGGTCAAGCGACGTCTGGACGAATATCTCCCGGTACCGAGGATCACCAAGAGGGGGGATGCGTTCGACCTTGACTACGACCGCCCCAGGAGCATCGGGAAGGTGAAGGCATTCTACGGCAATTTCGCTGTTTTGGTCCGAGCGTATGCCTACATCAAGATGCAGGGTGGAGAGGGCCTAGAGCGCGTGTCCGAACAGGCGGTATTGAACTCGAATTACCTGAAGTCGAAGCTAAAAGACCTGTTTGATATGCCATATGGCGACCTGAGGAAGCACGAGTTCGTCCTCAGTGGCAAAGTGTTGAAGAAGCATGGTCTGAGGACGATGGATTTCGCCAAGAGGCTGCTCGATCACGGCTTTCACGCGCCAACGGTCTACTTCCCTCTCATAGTGGACGAGGCGTTGATGATCGAACCGACCGAGACGGAGACGAAAGACACGCTAGATGCCTTTGTGGAATCATGCAAGCAGATATTGTCAGAGGACCCAGAAATAGTGAGGACAGCGCCTCACAACACAGCGAGGAGTAGAATAGACGAGGCGAAGGCCGCCAGAGACTTGATACTCAGCTGGAGGGGGCACAAGATCAAGAAGACGCACTCAGGCGACGGTCAACGCTCTAGTCGCGCTTGAATCTGGCACATATGAGCGTCCGAGACCCTGTCACACCAGACACGCTCCGGACCTTCTGAAGAACGACGTTGCACAGCTTATCATAATCGCTGGTTTCCATCCTGGCGATTATGTCATACTGACCGAAGAGCTGATGTGCCTCGGTAAGCTCGGGGAGTTCCCTGATTTGCTTGATTACGGAGGACTCCTTTCCCGTGGCAGTCGATATCAATACGTATGCTACTACCAGCATACCACCTTGAGAAATGGGTAAGTGCCTAGTCTCTACTTATATTCTACCTGAAGAAGTGTCTGCGTTTCCTCCAGCAGCTCGTTGTCAGACGCACAGTTGTTCTATCTGGCAGGGCGCCACAGCCCGCTATGAAGGCCTATTCGTTTACTGGCAAACTGTTATCTACAGCGCCTGTCAATCCGAACGCACCGACATGGCCCAGTTCATCGTGGTTGAAGGGATTGACGGCTGCGGCAAGAGCACGGCAGCCAAGGCTCTGACAGAGAGGCTGGGAGAAAATGTGGTACTCACGCGAGAACCCACCGATTCGTGGATAGGGACAGCAGTCAGGAGTGGCGACAAGCAATGCTCCAGCCCGTATCTGGACGCCCTTCTATTCATGGCTGACCGTGCTCAACACACCCTTGAGATTGAGAATTGGATGGACAACGGCAAGATTGTCGTTTGCGACAGGTACTATCATTCGACCGTTGCATATCAGACAGCATATCTGAAGCGCATGTCTCTTGGTGACCACTTCGATTGGCTTCTTGACGCGAACATTAGGATATCGATCCATCCTGACCTCACCTTCCTGCTGCGCCTGAACCCCGAACTGGCTCTCGAAAGGGCCGGTGGAAGAGGGGACCTGTCCCGATTCGAGAACCTTGAATTCCTGAAGGACGTGCACGAGAACTACCAAAGGCTGGCGAGACTCGACAATTCAATCGTCCAGATAGACGCCGACAGGTCTCCGAACGACATCGCGGAAAGCCTAATTGGCATCATACGAGAGAGGAAACTTTAAGAGCCGTTGAGGCCTGGGATGTTGTCGAATGCATCCCGCCAAGGACATTGAGTGTTCAAAGAGCGAGAAGCTCAAGGGTCGGAAGATAGTCCTGGGAGTCACTGGTAGCATTGCCGCCGTCGATTCAGTCAAGCTCTGCAGGGAGCTGGTCAGACATGGCGCGGAAGTCCATGTCGTCATGTCAGGGGAAGCTCAGAAGGTAATTCATCCATACTCGCTAGAATTCGCATCCGGGAACGCCGTAACAACCGAGATTGATGGACGAGTTCAGCATGTGGCATTCTGTGGTTACGTGCCAGATAAGGCTGACCTGCTTCTAATTGCTCCCGCCACCGCTAACACGATATCCAAAATCGCTCATGGAATCGACGATACGCCGGTGACCACTTTCGCCACCACCGCCATTGGTACTGGGATCCCGGTCATCGTCGTGCCAGCCATGCATGGAAGCATGATCCATAACAAGATCGTCCTGGACAACGTCAATCGTCTCAGGGAGAACGGCGTCATCGTCCTGGAGGCAAAGATGGCTGAAGCAAAGGCGAAGATGCCGGGCATGGAGGACATTGTCGCCGCGGCGATATCTCAGATAGGACGGGGAGACATGCGAGGCATAGATGTGCTGGTCATTGCAGGGTCCACTGAGGAGCAGGTTGACGACATAAGATTGATAACGAACAAGAGCTCAGGAGAGACGGGAATCGAGCTTGCTAAAGCCGCCTATGAGAGAGGGGCGAATGTGGAGCTATGGATGGGCCGATGCGACGTGGCAGTACCTCTATACTTGAAGACGACCAGATTCTCCAGCACTGCCAGTCTGAAGGAGCTCGTAGACGGGATGTCCGAGCGAGACATCGTTCTGTTCCCTGCTGCGGTCTCTGATTACAGTCCAGACAGATACAGTGGGAAGATTCCATCGACAGATGAATTCATCACACTCACGCTCAGAAGGAATCCCAAGCTGATTGACAGTGTTAAGGCAAAGACGGTTGTAGGGTTCAAAGCCCAATCACGAATCGAGGATGACATACTCGTTGCCGAGGCCGAAGACCTGATTAGAAGGTCCGGCTGCGCCTTCGTGGTCGCAAACAAGGTGGAGCAGGTCTCCTCTGGAAGCACACGTGTTCTGATGGTGGGCGTAAATGGCTCTACGGTCGAAATCTCCGGGGCGAAGAAGATCGTTGCGGACAAGATACTCGACAGAGCGATGAAGAGATGAGGCAACTATGAGAGCGAGGGCATTCTGCCCGGGTCATGTAACGGGCTTCTTCGAAATATGCAAGGGTGAAGACTTCCTCTCCTCGGGCTCGAGAGGTGCTGGCCTCTGCACCTCCCTCGGGGCTACCTCAGAGGTCGAAATGGTCGAATCCCGCAAGCGGCGAATCGAGGTGAGGATTGACGGGATTCTCAGAGACGCGGAAGCCACAATCGGGACCATCAACAGACTGACAGCAAATCGGAATCTATCAATCTCCGTCTCAACAGCCCTCGATTTGCCAGAGAGTCAGGGGTTTGGCATGAGCGCCGCAGGAGCTCTCTCCGCTGGCCTCGCTTTGTGTGAGATACTCGGACTCGCCCGGAGCAATGCTTTCGAGGCGGCTCATTCGGCCGAGATTGAGAACCGCACTGGCATGGGAGACGTTCCCGCAATTCATCGCGGAGGAGTGACCATAAGGGAGATTGCTGGTCTGCCGCCCCGGGGGCTTGTCCACAGGATCGAGGGCAATCCGAACGTCGTACTAGCAGTAGTTGGCGAATCTTTGAAGACGGCGGGCGTGCTTGACAATCCCGAATTTGTCTCCCGTGTCAACAAGGAAGGAAGGAATCGCGTTTCCGAGCTCCTTGGACAACCAAGCATCGAGAATCTGATGCGGCTTTCAGCATCGTTCGCCGAAGATACGGGGCTTGCCTCGAGCGACGTGAGAGCAGCGATGGAGTCCGCTTCATCAATCGGGCCTGCTAGTATGGCTATGCTGGGCAATTCTGTTTTCGCAATCGGGCCCACAGACGAACTAGTCTCCGCCCTTTCCGATCACGGGAAAACTTTCGTCGCAGCGGTTGACACCGAGGGGGCCCGCCTGCTGCCCGGTCGATGAACAAACGCAACAAACTCATTCGAAAAGAGTGAAGAGCTGGTCGTCGCCGTCGACGTCGAAAAGGCCTATCCTCGCACCACTGTCAAGCCACCCATGAGCATAGTTTACGCACGCGAACGCGTTCGCGAGCTGCCCCTTTCTGGCGAACTCTTTGGCGTCGTCCAGGTAAGACCGAGCCATGGTAAGGAAGTCGTTTGCGAGTTTCCGGTTGAACGACCTTTCAGGGGCGGCAATCTTCAGCTTTGCGAGCGCAGTCGACGTCAATTCCACGTATTTGTCGAGGCGCTCTTGAGTTATTGTGCTCTCGTCGGCCATATACGCTACATCCTTCTCGAAGGTATGATCTCGATGCTCTCGCCTCCGTGCTGGGACTCCCTGGGTCTGATGTCAACGAACAACGGCATCGAAACGCCTCCACCGGTGATTATCGCAGTCCCGATAGGCAGCCTCTGTATCTCTTCCTCCATCCCATCGGTTAGACCCTCGATGGACGCTGCAATCGCCTTCAGGTCATTGGGGTTGTTCACTTTAAGGATTATCTGCGTGTTGCATTGACTCAGCACGTTCTTGTCTACCTTCGCCGGTCTCTGAGATATTATAAGGAGGCCGAGGCCAAACTTCCTACCTTCCGAGGCTATGGTCCTGAAAACCTTGGAACAAGCAACCTGGCCCTGCTGGGGGCAGAAGTTGTGGGCTTCCTCGACCACCAACATCATGGGAGGTATCTTGCCCACCTTCCTGAGCTCGAATAGGGCGTTGCCAATCCGGTTCACTATCAGCTCCTGCATGTCCGGTGGCGTACCCCTTAGGTTGATGATGGTCGTCTTGCCTTTCTGAATCAGCTCGTCAATCTTCGTTCCTTGCTCGGCGAAGACCTCAATCTCGTTTAGATACTCGAGCTCGGTTATGAGCGCTCCACTGGACTGCTCGTTGTTGGCCTCCAATACTGCGATGACGTCCGTGATGGAGAAGTTCTCCTTCGTCTCGCGAAGCGCGTCGATTGCACGTCTCAACATCGTTAGATACGATCTGACGTTCTTCGTGTTGGTGAGGCCCAATATCTCCCTCGCGTCGAGGTTGTGCAATGTGAACTTCAGTGGATGAGCATGCTTGTTCAAGTTCGTATCCGTCGCGAACTCTACGATCTTGTCGTTGTAGCCCCTAGGTTTCACGCCAAACTCCCTGTGGGTTTTCTTAATCGTGCCCTTCTTCCTCATTGTGGAATATTCGCCATGAGGGTCCAGAACGCAGACCGTGACGCCGTGCTTCATCAGCTCCTCGACCAATGCGCCGGAACAGTAGGATTTCCCACCGCCAGTCTTGCTCAGAATGCACACATGCTTCTGGACTATCAAATTGATGTCGAGCTCTACCCTCACGTCGTGGCCTGCAAGAAGGCCAATGTACGCCCCCGCGTCAGTGCGCTCCTTTATTCCGACAATGTCCTTGATGAGTTCTTCCTTCGCGCGGTACACCACCTCTCCCGCGCTCAACGGCGTCCTTGGAGCCTGCAGTAGACTGCGGTCGTCCCGGTATCCGACTATAGATACCGTGGCAATCTCCTTCTCCTCGATTTCCACGGGGGTCCCTCGCTTCATCGATTTGACGCCATCAGTCGTTAGGTTCGTCCTTCTCTCTATCTCTGACACCTGTCCCAGCACGAACCCGTGTATCTTGTGATGGACTTGGACGAACTCCATCTTCTCGAGCGGGGCAGTGATAAGGATGCTAAACCTGAGCGTCCCGACGTTCCCGTATATCACACCAACTGGCTCGAGGGCGTTCTTGCCCCCGATTTGAGACGCGCGGGGATGCGATTTCGCGGGGTGCTGAGGATGCTCCCCCGAATCGGCTCCTGAGAACTCTTCCTCTGTGTCAGCGGTTGATAGGTCCACCTGGTCAGTGGTCTCGTTCAAATGCATCCCATCTCAATTTCCCAATATGACGATTTCTTCTATTAATGCTTTCGTCGGACCTCCCCAGCGATGCGGATGGCGTCAAGTTATATGAGAAAGGATGTCGTTGTCAGCGGCTGATAGCATGCATATCGTCGGAGGTTCAACATCAAGGAAGCTCGCGGGAGAACTCTCCCAATCGATTGGGGGAAGCATTTCTGAAGTGGAAGTCAGCAGATTTCCGGATGACGAATGCTACGTGCGGATCCACGACCGTTTGGAGGGCGAGAATGTGGTGGTAGTCCAGACGGCATGGCCCGACACGAGCATAGTCGAGCTCATGCTCCTCCTCGATGCGGTTCGCGACTTGAACCCATCCTCGGTGACAACGGTCGTTCCGTACTTCGGATACGCAAGACAGGACAAACGGTTCAATGAGGGGGAGCCGATAAGCGCGCGTGCGCTGGCGCGAATGATCCAATCTCAATCTGACAAGTTCATCACCGTCGATGTCCACGCGCCCAGCGTCATCGACTGGTTCGACCGTATCCCCGCGCAGAACGTCTCCGCGCACGCTGAGATCGGCAAGTTTCTCAAGCGCAGTGGTGTGGAGATGGTCCTGTCACCGGATGAGGGAAGATGGGAAAACGCCAAGCGAGTCGCAAAAGTTGTGGAGTGTGAAGCGGACTTCTTGGTCAAGGAACGGGTGAACGGTGAGACTGTTCGGATGGCACCGAAATCGCTGGATTCAGCTGGCAGGAAAGTGGCGATAGTGGATGACATCATATCCACCGGTGGAACCATAGTCAAGGCTTCTGAGCAACTCAGGAAGCAGGGAGCTGCGAGAATCATCGCTGTGTGCACCCACGGCGTATTTGCCAGCAACGCGATTCCGAGACTCAAGGCCGCCTGCGATGAAGTGCATTCCACGGACACAATCGAGAATCCGACCACCGCGATAACTGTAGCTCCGGAAGTCGCCAGAGCCATCACGGACGCCGCAGAGACACCAAAAGCTACATAAACACCCCTTCGATTCTTGGAGCTTAGATGAAGAAGGCCGAGGACTTCAGCGAATGGTACAACGATATCGTGGAGAAAGCCAATCTCACGGACAAGCGATATCCCGTTAAGGGGATGAATGTCTGGACTCCCTATGGCTGGAAGATAATGCGAGCCATAGACACCAACATCCGCGAGGAATTCGACGCCACGAGCCACGACGAAGTCTGCTTCCCGTTGCTCATCCCAGAAGACCAGTTCGCCAAGGAGAAGGAGCACATCAAGGGGTTCGACACAGAAGTCTTCTGGGTGACACACGCGGGTCTTACACCGTTGGATGTCAGGCTACTACTGAGACCTACAAGCGAGACCGCAATGTACCCGATATTCTCACTTTGGGTGAGGTCTCACGCTGACCTCCCGCTCAAGACCTACCAGATCGTCAACACTTTCAGATATGAGACCAAACAGACAAGGGCGTTCATCAGGGTCAGAGAGATACACTTCTTCGAATCACACACATGTCACGCTGATTTCGAGGACGCTGAGAGACAGGTCAGAGAGGACTATGAGATTCTTGAACGCCTGGCGAAGAGATGGTGCATCCCGTATAAACTCCTCAAGAGGACGGATTGGGACAAGTTTCCTGGTGCGGCATACACGGTGGGTATCGATACTGTGCTACCCAACGGGAGAACCCTGCAGCTCGGCTCTATACACCAGTACATGGACAACTTCTCGAAGCCATACGAAATCAAGTATGAGGGCGAAGACGGACAGCACAGATACGCTCACCAGACAACGTTCGGCATGAGCGAGAGGCTTGTGGGAGCGATCGTTGCCATCCACGGGGACGACAAGGGGCTGGTGCTCCCACCAGAGGTCGCCACGATGCAGGCGGTCGTCATCCCCGTTCTGGCGAAGGGCGCCACGGAGGCCGTGTCCCAGGCAGCGAGGGAATTGGCGGAAGAGATCAGACAGGCTGGGATCAGAACCCATCTCGACGAGCGGGACTTGAGGCCCGGGGCTAAGTACTACGACTGGGAGCTCAAGGGAGTGCCGTTGCGAGTCGAACTCGGCATCAGGGACATGGAGAAAGGAGTCGTAACCCTCGTACGAAGGGACACCGGAGAGAAGTCGCTTGCGCACAGGAAAGATGCAGCTGGCGCTGTCAAGGATATGCTCGACAAGATCGCTGCAGATCTTCTGACGAATGCAGGCAGTATCATGGACGCAAGCATCGTGACCGTCGATTCCCTTGACGATCTGCCTGATAAGTTCATCAGAGCAGGCTGGTGCGGAACAGAGGAGTGCGGACATCGGATCGAAGACCGAACCGAGAGGAACATCATCGGGACGCCCGTCGAGGGCGAGGGGTTCAAGGGTATGTGCGTGGTATGTGGAAAGCCGACTACCACGCCGGTCTACATTGCCAGGGCCATGTGACGCCTTGTCCCCTATGAAGTAAGTATCCTGACGGCGAAACTCGCAGGTTTGAATCCCACCTGTTGATGCCTACGCGCGTGATGGTCTCTTCTTTCGGAATAGCAGTATTCCGATAACTCCAAAAGCAATGAGCGGGGCGTAAATCGTGTAGATGCCGATGTTGCCGCGGTCGAACGGATACCAAGTGTCGTACATGACCGCCCATCCCCAGTATACAAGGATCCCAGCCGCAAGAAGCGCAACGAAGAAGGCGAACGCTGCCTTTCTCTGAAACTCCGCACCTTCGCCTTCTGCCATCATCGCGTCCAATGAATTGGCTGTATAAATTGCTTTCCTCTCCCAATATTGGCCGTATAAACACTCTATCCCTCAAGACTCGGTCAACATATTCTCTATAATCCTGATGAAACGATATATATGAGGTCTCAACGGCTCAGGGATGGCAACGATCCTGAAGTTTCCAGAGCAATCTTCGAGGCAACTGATTCTACCAGACCACGCAGCTCAGAGTAGGGGGTGCAGGCCCGGAGATGGCTGGACATTTATCGGACAATTCGGCCTTAGTCATGCGTGCGCTTCTCCGGATGCACTGACTGCGGTGACATTTCGAGGATTGTACTAGAGACATTTAGTACTATAACGGCGTAATAAGGGGTTCCCACCAGAACGCTTCGGTGGCCGAGAGGAAATGGAGGAGTGGTAGGAAAATGAGATACACGAGAGCTACGGCTGTGGTAATTGGGGCTTTCATGTTGGTCCTGCCTTCAGCATACATGGTTGGTGCGAAGAGCTCTGGCCATGAAGAAGGAGATCCCATGATAATCACGGTGCCACCAAGTGGTAAGTCGATATCGTGCGCAGTATACTTCGCGGACAATATGGTGTTCGCGCCGCAATGGAGAACCGGCGGTCTGGTCAGGATCGAGATGATGATCATAAACATGACCGGTCTCGAAGGGGATCCAATGCTCATTGATGAAGGGAAGATAAACCTGACGGATGAGTACGAACATTTGTACTCTCCAGAAACATACCCTGAGTACTGGGAGGATGGGTATTGGAGCCAGCAGAGCTTCCTCTTGAATGACTCCGCTGGACTAGATGATACGAGAATGGTGTCGGTGTCGTACATACGTGTAACCATCACCGAGACATTGCCGTCAGAGACCCCTTCCAGAGATGAGCCATACAGCCGAAGTTACGAAGCAGGTTGGAGCGACACATACGATAGAGTCATCTTCAGCGAACTGGGCCGCGAAGTGAACAAGCACGGGAACCTGATATACGGAATGCTGTGGAACACGGAGGGAGCACCGGAGGGCAATTACCGTGTTGACGTGCAACTCGGAAAAGTCGTACCGGACCCCAATGAGGAAGGGAAGTATATCGGGGAGATTGGCGGCACAGAACCCTGGTACACGGTTGACTTCGCTGTTGGCCACCTGTACGTAGGTGATGGCGTCCTGTTCAACGACGTCCATCCTTATGTCAGCCTGGTGTCAAACGAAGAGTGGGCAAGTGAATCGAACCCCGATGGAGATTGGACTATAACCATCAAGAACGAGGCCGGTGAGGAGGTGGACTTGGCATTGTATGCCGACCTCGGCATTGGCCTCGGTGGGGTCTCAGTGGTCGATGACGTGAACAACGCATGGATCTTGCTTGGACGGTTGATGGAAACAGGTCCAGGCGGAGGCAACGGCGGCGACAGCGGCGGCACTGGCGATGGCTGGTGCGGAGAGAACCCACACGTATGATGGGAATCCGCGCTCCAGAATCCAAACACCGTAAACCCTTTCTCGCCCATGTTTCTTCATATGACGTCTGACGTTCTGGGCTAGGCGGCCTCATCGTCGAAGCCACTGCCATTCAAGCGTAGAAAGGCGTCTGAGAGCGCGAGAAGGCCATGGATATGGAGAAATGAAAGGGTTTGGGGGACAGACGGAGAAGAACGCCTCAGAACGCCTCAAGCTGGAAGGTGTTTATGCAGCCATTACCGGCCCCATAAATTGCTTGCTATGATAAAGGCCATAGGGGCGGGCCGAAGGG
>Ga0224507_10000142_pt1 | contig 26987 bp, 30 predicted proteins | sample SF_Jan12_sed_USG_3_FD_170159 | JGI IMG/M metagenome (GOLD analysis project Ga0224507, IMG submission 170159) | Sediment microbial communities from San Francisco Bay, California, United States - SF_Jan12_sed_USGS_13 | ecosystem: Environmental > Aquatic > Marine > Sediment | place: USA... | reverse complement strand
CCCAAAGATAGTGTGAGTCCTTACCTGCTCGGAATACTCCCACCCATTTGCGATTTCCACCAACAGTATACGTTTCAATATCAATTAATCTGAGATTCTTTTTGGATAATTCTTTCCACTTTGCAACAAAGCTACTCCAGCTGGCACCTGCCCAAAGATAGTGTGAGTCCTTACCTGCTCGGAATACTCCCACCCATTTGCGATTTCCACCAACAGTATACGTTTCAATATCAATTAATCTGAGATTCTTTTTGGATAATTCTTTCCACTTTGCAACAAAGCTACTCCAGCTGGCACCTGCCCAAAGATAGTGTGAGTCCTTACCTGCTCGGAATACTCCACTATACATCTTTGTTTTTGCCACTGAACTTGATATATTGCCTAGTTAATACGCTTTTTGGTCATGATGCATATTTTTTGATCTTATTTTTTCTTTATAATATGTAATTATGAATTTCAATTTTTCATAATATTAAATTTCATCCAATGCGCAATGACAAAAACTGTCTCAAATAGAATGGGTAATACGTTCAGTCCAGTAATTGCAAGTACGATTACAGGTGTCACTAGGGCGATGCTGTACGAATTTGTCATCTGTTTCTTTATCGTCTTCATGCTGTTCTAGTTTTACCGACTCTGAAGGACAATTGTTTTGATGAATATGATCAATTCTAATTTGATTGACATTTTCAATATCTCCATATTCAGAAGCAAATCCACAATTTTTACAGATAACTGCAAATTTTCCAGTAGTGATATTGACTCCTTTCTTACGAAGATAGTCTTGTTGAATGTGTTTTGCAGTCATCACCTTAGGACATTCATGATTCTCTGCTAATCGGTGTACAGAACAATATTCTTTTTGGCAATAATAACACGAATTAATATCGGGCCAAACAATTTCTTTTTTACAAAAATGACATTACTTTGACAATTACAAATTCATTCATTAGTAATTTTGTTATAACAATTCTCCAACAAATCATACTTTACGTTATGACGTAGTCATTCGCAAAACATAGCACAAACCTAGGCACAAATAGTATTAAGGATTTGGAGTTTTTAATATCGAAAAGGAGAAACTTGGAGATTCTAAACTCCAATACGTGTGTTCTTATAGGGAACAACTTCCTATGAATTATGTCACAAGACAGAAAAATGTATAAATGTATCTGCGCTGACTGCAAAAAAGAAACTGAGGTTCCTTTTGAACCAAAAGCAGACAGACCAGTATATTGTAAAGAATGTTACCAAAAACACCAAAAGTAGAAGATTTAGACTAGTTTCGTTTGATTAATTTTAAACTTGATTATTTTCAAATATTATTTTTTTATTTTTTTAGATTCTAAACTCTTTTGAGAACAGACAACATGCTTAAGTTCAAAAAATTAAACCAAATTTCTTATTTCAAATACTATCTTTATAGGAATAGAGTTCTTAAATCGCTGAACTAACTAACTAATTTTCACCAATCTGTTTACACTAATATTGAAATTAAATCATAAAATTATATGAAAATACTAGTGGATGAGAATTTGGATGGTATGGACGAGCGACTCAAGACCCTTGGATATGATGCTTATAGCGTACGAAAATTACAGATGAATGGGAAAAAACTTGGTTCTGATTATTCGATAATCAACTATGCTCGTGAAAATGATATGATCATTATCACAAAAGATACTGAATTTCGCAAAGCAAGTGAAGAAAATGACTTTCCACTAATATTACTTGATGATGAAGAAATCTTAAAAGTCATTGTAGATAAATTAAAAAATTTTTAGTTTATGTTATTTGAATTAATTTGTGGTATATTCAAATTTGCAAGTACATCATTTAAAAAAAATTACAATTGATTTTCTAAAAAATACACTTAATTCTAAACATTGCTAATGGGTTTAGAATTAAAAGTGCTATCTACAGGCATAATAAAATCACATTGGTATCCCACCTTTTCATGATGTTTCTCAATGGATTCAATGTTGGGAGCATCAAGTAAACAATAACATTTGTCTTCCTCCTGATTGTAAATGATGTTGAGATGAGATACGCCAAATTCATCTCTTGGAGCATCTTGTAGTTCTCTTAATTTGATCGGATCTACTCCCTTTAGATCATGACTATCAAGAAATTTAGGCATATTTCTGTTATTGATTATTCGATTATTAAATTTTCTATGGAAAAATATAACAGAATTCATTGCAATTGTGATTCTTGTTTCAAAAGGAATCCAGTTTTCAAGTTTTTCTTGATAATATGTTGCAGGGGTATCATCGGTAAACTTGTCTGCAGACATGCCAACAATGACTTGTTTTCTGCCAAAGTTTGAAAATACATCCTTGAGAACCTTTAGAATTACAAGATCCAGCTGCAAGAATTTGTCTAGTCAATCACGATGTTTTTATTTCAGAATGACTGAGTAATTTTATGGAAAGATCAGTTACATCCAAGGATAAATCTCTCAATGTCGATGATCTGTCACCAGAAGAGATTGCAGACATTAAGGAATACTATTCTAATAATGAAAAACGAAAAAAATTCTCCACCATTGAAGAACTACTTCGGGATCTAAAAAATTAATTAAATGAGTTGGACAATATTTAGAAAAAATTCATTTAAAAAACAATACAAGCGAATGGGTGCAGAAAGACAGAAACATGTCAACACTGCATTAATTGAGATGATAAATTCTCAAGATCCGACAAAACTAGGAGTCTACAAAAAATCTATGCAAGTTTATTCGTATGAACTTGGAAACCACGACAGAATAATTTACAGTTTTGATCCAAAAGAAGGAATCGAGTTGATCAGAGTTTGTGACCATAAAAGTGCATACATGAAAGATTAATTCAAAAATATCCCCAATGGTAACCTCTTCAATTAACTAATTACATCTCCTTTTAAACAAATGATTCATCATTTTCTGTGAAGCTAAATCTAAAGTCAAGCCATGATGGATTTGTATTCACAATCCCACTGATGCTTGCAATTGGGCTGATCATATTTACTGCAGTTATTGTAATTACTCAGGTTGTAGTTGCAGTAGGTGGTCCATTAATACCGCAACTGATCACTGAGATGCCGCGGTTCTTTGACTATGATGGAATAACTGGAGATCTAATACTTGATGCAAATGGCAACCCGCAATCAAATGAGAGAACAGAATTATACTTTGGACTGTTTGTTTTCTCGTTTATAATTCTCATAGTAATTGGAATACTATCAATTCTTGTTTTACTACTGGAATCAATAAAGTGGGTAAACCCTGGAACTGCATGGCGTCTTTTACGCAAAGTTATTTTGTTTATTCCGTTTTTTGCAGTCTTTCCATTTTTGTGGGATTTGTGGGCAATTACAATTGAGAGTACGTCCATGGCACTGCTAGAGTTTAACAACGGAGGAGTTGATGCTGCAACCAGAACTGCCACACTATGGAACTCTATGGGTGGAATAATTCCATCTGGAGCACTTGATCCACTAGAGTGGACAAACGCCTTTGTTGATCCTGGTGCATTTGCTCAAGGGATAATGAAAGATGTGTTTCTTGCATTGTTTAAGGGATTTGCAGTGATGTTTATGACTGCAATGGCCTTTATCATATCTACAATAAGGATTATGTTGACAATGGTCTTTGCAATGTCAATTCCATTGGTTCTGGTGTTGGGATTGATTCCATTGTTTAGGAAACTAAAGGATTTGGTTGTAAGCAATCTAGTTGGTTTGTCTATGGCGCCAATATTTTCTGCTTTGATTCTTACTACTGGCATGGCATACTTGGATAGTACAACACTACCTGCAATGCAGGACTGGTTTGCTAGTCTAGCAGTAGGATTCTTGGCAGTATTTGCTCCGGTGATATTAGCACCAATCCTTGGAACTCTAACCACACAGGTAGGCCAGATGATGAGTACTGCAATTATGGGGGCTGCAATTGTTGGCAGTACTGCAGGACAGGGAGCACTAGGTGGAATTAGTAATGCTGCAAACCAAATGTCAGGAGCTGCAGGACAAATGGCAATGATGGGTGGTGGTGCAGCAGCTGCAGCAGCTGGGGCAAGTGCTATTGCAAATAGAGGAATGACTTCTGGACAAATTGGGACGTTTACAAGCGGACATGCAATGTCATCAGGAAATAATGGCAGTAGCCCCATGGCCTTTGGATCACAACCAGGTAATCCAATCCAGCAGACACCCTTATCATTTGGAGAGAAATTCAAGGCATACACAAAGGCAGGAATCATGGGTGGAGGAGCAGGAATTGCAGCAGGTGGAGTACAAGCTGCAACTCAGGCAATGCATATTCCACAAGTAGGAAGACCAATTGCAGGTGACATACTACAAACAGGAAATGCCAAGGGTGTAGAAATTGGCCAGACTGGAGTTGTAAATCACAATCTCAACTTTATGGATAGTCATCTAAAGTCATTAGAGCCTAGTGGGTATAATCAAGTCATTGAGAAAACGGTAGTTCCACAAACTGGACAAAATGCACCAATACTCATGAATCCAGGAACAATGGTAAATGAGATGGACTATGTAAGTACTGGACATAACATAATTGAGAATCCATCCTTGCAACAAGAATATTTGGAGATGCAGCACAATCAGATCAAGGGGTTTGACAGATTTAATCCAAATGTTCAGGTAAAAGCTGATGCTAGATTGTTAGAACAGTTACATGAACATCCAGGATCTGCGGGGAAGATGTTTGAAGATATGAAAATTAAATCTAGGATTAATACTCCATTAAGCACTAAAGGAATTAAATAGAATCTATATTTTTAGGTTATTTCTAAATCAGGATCTTCCATACAATGTTTTTAGTTCTTCTAATGGGACGATAGGATATAGCTGTAATTTATCTGAAATTTCATTTTCTTTTTCGCATAATTTTAATCCTTTAGTGCCAATTGTAATCCATTGTTCAGATTGTGTTCTATACAAGATTGATTTCTTGTCTGACTTTGGTCTCAATCTTGACTTCACAATTTCATTAGTTAACATTTCATCAGTCAATGTCGGAATCAAAAACCAAGTATCTTGTTCTTCCAAATCGTCTTGTATTATTGCTGGAAATCCAAATCTGAATTCAACTTGTTCTGGTAAAATAATAACAGCTTCAATTCCAGTTTCTTCAGAATACTGTTTTTGGTGAGGTCTATCCCAAACATATTGGGCCTTCACAAAGTATTCATTAAAAGTTACATACAGCTTTCTCTCCTCATCATACCAACAATCATTCCAAACATTGTGATCTTGGATATCTTTTGGAATTTTATTAGATCTTATTATTGACATATCTTTAGCACATTCCAAATTCTTTTCAGTATTTTTAATATTTTGTTTGGTTTTGTTAATTTCCTCTAAAACATTTAATGTAGATTGCTGTTTGTCTGGATGGTTATTATCGATAGAATCTAACTTTGTCTCTAATTTTGATAGTTTAGATTGTAATGGTTTTAGCATGTCTTTGAATCTGTTTACGTATAGGTTGCTTTGAGTCAATGTGTTACTCATGAATAATTATACTCCATTTGCATAAAAAGACATTGATTGATTTTGTTCATATTGTACCTATTATATCCACGAGGATATTATATAATTATTACTATTAACCACGTGGATAGTATAAATACTGGAGATAAACCACTGAAATTATGCCCAAATGGCAAAAAGACGCAAAAGAGTTTGTAGTGTCTATCAATTACAATGATACTAGAGGCACTCAATGTAATATTCCAAAGCCAGTTTTGGAGTTTTTAGGAAAGCCAGAGAAGTTGAGGTTTGTGATCAGTAGAAAGTATGTGCAGATAAGATGACGCATAGAGGAATATGATGAAAACTGTTTGGTAAAAATCAATATTTTTTCAGCAATATTGGAACTTGATCTTTTTCAAAGTTAGTTAGACATTTTAACACTATTTGATAAATTTCTGAATCTGAAAACTTCTCAGTAGTGTTAGAATATGTCCATTTGGGATTAAAATTTTTGTTTTGATTTGGCCAGTTATTGTCATTATCAATAATCAAAAAATCACCATGTTCAAAAGTACAACTCATTTCCTCTTCACTTAATAATGCTTCATGTAATTTTTCGCTTTCACGTCGTCCAATTAATTTTTCTTTTATGGACTTGATGTCTAATCCTGTTTTTTCAGAAACAATATTTTTTATTTCATTTGCAATTTTTCTTACTGTAGTTGATTTCATCTTTAAAACTATCGTCTCACCACCTTTTGAAATAGAAGATACACCCAAAACTAGTTTTGCTGCAGCATCAAGTGTCATCATGAATCGTGTCATTTCTGGATCTGTAATTGTAATTGTTCTATTTTTTTGAATTTGCTCTGCCAATACAGGAATAATTGATCCTCTAGATCCTACAACATTGCCGAAACGAACATTACATAAAATCGTATCTTGTTGTCGTTTGTTAGCAGCGATAATCAATCTTTCTGCCAAAAACTTTGTGGCACCAAGAACGCTAGTAGAATATACTGCTTTATCTGTGGATATGTTGACTACTCTTTTGACTTTTTGTTCTATTGATGCTGCAATTAAATTTCTAGTGCCAATGGTGTTTGTATCTATTGCCTCATCTGGATTGAGTTCATCGGACACTATATCTTTTAATGCTGATGTATGAAATACAACATCCTGATTTTTACAGGCGCTAATCAGATTATCTTTATTCCTTGTATCTCCTAGACGGAAGCTAATATTAGAGTAATCGCAATAGTCTTTTTTCATTTGAAGTTGTTTTTGTTCATCTCTGCTAAAAATAATTATATTTGCGGGTTCATGTGGCAACACTTGGTTTAATATTGCTCTTCCAATTGAACCCGTACCACCAGTTATAAGCATATTTTTATTTTTAACAACTTTTGAGATACTTGAAGTATCTACAATATTTGCTTCAATTGTATTTTCTTTTACTCTTGTTTCTTCTATAGTTTGTATTTTCATACTTCTTTAGGAGATATTATTATAGAAATCTTAACAGGACTATTTTTAAAAAAAACTAGGCATAAAATTAATCACTAATCCCACTCTATGTTTATATATCACTCTAAATTCCTCACACCTGCTAGTCAATTAACATGGTAACTTGATTTTCTCATAGCAGATAAATTCAGCATTTATTTTTATCATATATGATTTTTAACAATTATTGGAATGAATTAACGCTTCTAGATTCTAATTTTGGAATTATACCTGCCGTTTGTGCTTTTTGTAAAATAATATCATGTGTTTCAAAATCATATACAATAAAAGATATCTTAACCGATACACGAAGACTTATGGCTACTCAGGAGGCATTTTATGAAATAGACAATAAACACAAATCCTGTGTTGATATCAATAATTACACATTTCCTGAATATTTTTTTCTTGAAAATTCACTACATGATAGATTGCCATTCAAATTTACTTCTGATATCTTATCTGATCTTAAATGGATAGCAAAAGCATTTGATAATCAACTTCGTATAAATTCATACAGTATAGAAAAGAATGAAACAATGATAAATTCAAATTTCTTTCAAAAAGAAATTGAGGAGATAATATTGAACTTCCTTAATAATCCTCATGTATATTGTCCATTATTAAAGGGAACATATCTAAAGAATAATCAAAATATTGCTCTCTCAAAGCAGATTGAATGCACCGCAGACATAATACAACGATTACGAGATATTCCAGAAATCATAAAAAATATGAAAAAGCCATTAACTACAAAAGCGTCATTATTTTCAAACGGTATCAATTTTGCTCTTGCGGGTGTGATTAGAACTAGAAATAAGGAAAAAAGTTCTCCATCTGCTATATACATATTATCTCCATACACGTATTATGGTTCAATAAGTAAAAATAGATTCACACAATTACGAAATTTGAATATTGAAATAAGAAGTTTTGTTAAAGAGATCGTAGGTAATCCTAACTCTCCGTTAAATGGAATTATTTGTAACTTTATAGGTCAAGAATGTCATTTTAAATCCATTGTAATGGCCCCAAAATGGACTATAGGATCTCCAAATACATTAATTGCATTACATATTTTTTGTCAAGACACTTCTTATCTTAGTAATACTCGTCAAATCATTCCTATCAAAAACTTACTTGAATATTTGGATGAGATTAAGTGGGATAGATGGTTACAGGAAAAAAATGATTATACCACCATAAAATGTAATAATCATCAAAAAATAAATGCAATAGGAAATACATGAGCTGGATAATAGAAAAAATTCACAAGGTAAAGACAGGATTTGTCGTTATTAATGATAAAAAAATTGTTTATTATGATTCTAAAGATTTTTTAGATGATGTTCTTTCGGATTTGAGTCTTAGTGATTTTATTTCATCTGCAACTAACATGTCTAATGTTCTTATAGATAGAATTATCTTAAATGATAAAAGTGCGATCCTAATAATTGGAGAACTGCATCATACAATTGATGAATACAACATAATGTCACAAATGTTTGAAAGAGTTTCATTAAAAGAAGATAATGATGAATTAATCTCTTCTATCATTGGAATTGTAAAAGAAAAAATTCATTCTGGAAAAGAAGAAAAGAACAAGTCTTTAATTATACAATTTGAATATTTAACAAATAGACTTCTTGATATAAAATATTACATAAGTAATGAAGCTGAAACCAAGATTTTGGGTCTTTTGGAAAATACATTCTCAAATATTTTGGATAAACATGAGGGTGTTCTAGAAGAAATTAAAACAAAAAAACCCATAATTGTAACACGTGGATCTCAAGATAATAATCATAAAACTTCAGAAATGAAAAAGTTAAACATGATTAATAGAATCAATGTAATAATTGATCTGATCAATTCATGTAAGAATACCCTAAACAACACAGTTGAAGAAAAGTCTATAGAAAATAATACAGAATTAGTGAAAAAAATACAAGCGATACATAAGTTAGCAGATGAGCTACAAGTACAACTTAAAATAATAAAAAAAGAGGAAAAGCAATATGGATAATCATGTAAATGAAATTCGCGAGCTTAGTAATAAAATAAATTCATGCTTTAATAATGCAGATTATACAACAGCAATAAAATATGCTGTTAAATCACTTGATATTGTAGAGAAACACTTAGGAAAAGATGACCCTACATATATTCCGGCTTTAAATAATTTGGCAGTATTGTATAATGAAGTTGGACAGAATAACAAAGCTGAAAATTTATACATACAAATTCTAAATTTTTTAAAAACTAGAAAAAATAAAAACTTACCTGAGTATGGTGCCTATCTTAACAACATTGCCGAGTTTTATAGAAAAATAGGAAAAAAATCTGAAGCTGATAATCTATATGCTGAGTCCATTGCAATAAAACAAATTAACATTAAAAATAATAGTTCGGATTATGCACTAACTGTTAACAATCGTGCATTATTTTATAAAAACAACGGTGAATTAGAAAAAGCTGAATTACTCTATAAAGAGGCATTAGAACTAATGCGTGAATCTGTAGGTAATAATCATAAAGACGTAGCTCTGATTCTCAATAATCTTGCAGGATTATATAGAACCAAATTTAATTATTCTAAAGCAATACCCTTAGCGGAAGAAGCACTTCAGATCTATCGTATTGTATTAGGTGAAGATCATCCTGAATTCATTAATACATCAGAAAATTTGGCATTACTTTATAATGAATCAAAGTCATGATTAACCATGTTCTAGTCAAAATAAAAAAATTGTAATATTAGATGTAATTAATCTAAATATCATTGATTAGAATTTTAAAAATTTATTAATTTTTCTAGTACATGAATGGATGAAAACTTGAGCCTCTAGGAAACTAACAAATTAAAAAATTCTATAAATCTTTATTGTATTTTACATTTGCGAGTTAGTCGTTATTTTAAACCTATAATATCTGGATTTCCGTGGTATACAAAACCACTCCAATAAAATGGATGAGAATATGTTTTGCTATTTTTTAAATTGAGTTGGCTTCTTCTAAATGACCCATAATAAGACTTGCCAGATTTTAGATTTTCATAAAAAATTGTCATCAATTTAACTGTAGAATCATCTCCAATTTTCCATAGGCTAGAAATTATTGATTTAGATCCTGTAAGTAAGAATGCACGTTGTAAACCATATACTCCTTCACCATTTTTAATTTCTCCAGATCCTGTATCACATGCAGATAAAACTACAAGCTTAGTTCCACTTAGATCAATTTTACAAACATCTTTTGCAGTAAGAATACTATTTTGAATTGTAGTGTCTGATTTTTTATTATCTAAAAAAATATTAAATCCAGATAAAATTAATCCTGATAGTAAGAATGGGTCAAAAGATTTATCTAATTTTTCTCTATTTATTTTGTTTTCTAATAAAACTGATGCACCAGGATATTCATGAACTATATTTTGATGGCTTTCTAAGAAAAAACAATGTGTTGCAATATGAAGAATAACAGGTGACGATATATTTAATAGATTAATTTTAGTAGCTTGTTCTCTTAACCAAGGTTTTACGTCTAATAATTCTGCAATTGTAATTCCTTCACATTCCGTACCATCTAATTTATCAACATGAGGTAATTTCTCATAAAGGGAATAATTTGCTTCATTTCTATTTTTTGAAATGCTATCATCAACAACAATATTATATGAATCAAAATCAGGATTTGCTACAACAATAGGTTCTGATGATGTATTATCTAGATCTTTTGAGAAGCGCAAAATATCTTTTGAACTTGTAAGGTAACTAATATCATATTTATCTATTAAGAATAGGTTGTTATCTATAGGTAACACCTCAAATGGTAATTTAGAAATCTGACCATCAAGAGATAAAAATAGATGTTTGTAATCTTGTATCTTTTCTAGTAATTTATCAGGAATTATTTTTTGACGTAAAGACATGCCAATTCCTGATCTAATTTCTTTCATCGAACTTGATTCTAATAATTTGAGTTCAGATTCATCTTTAGCATCTAAAATAGAGGTAATAGTTTTTCTAAAGGATGAAATCATACTCTCTAGTTTTTCAGCCTCAATTAAGTTACCAATTTCTATACTTGATTTAGCATTCGATCCCAGAATAATAGGTAGATAGAAAGTTTTTTTCCCTATTCTGTAGAATGTATCGGGTTGAAAAAACCTGAATCTAAAGAATTCAATCAAAATTGAATCTTGGGGTAGCGCATTTAGTATGTCATAAGTTGTTGAGGAAGCAATACTTTTTTCCATTCTAATTTCAGGAATTTTTTTGTCAAGATATTCTTCACGAGATATGATCTCATTATTTATCAAATTGATATTGTCGTTATTTCCTTGATTTTGTAAAGTAATATCTTTAGATGAAACCTGTTTATACATTAGATCCAAGTCATAAAAATCAGAACAAAAATTAGGGTATTTTTTGGTTAAATGATGTTTTTCAATAACAGAATAGTCAAATTCAAGTCCTTTTCTTTGTATTATGAGATTAGATATGTATTGGGAATATTTATTTTGAGAATTACACGTTAACAAAATTGAGAGAAATAGATCATAGTGAAATCGAATTCTTTGGATAAACCCTATTCTAGATTTTTCAGTAGTGTTTGTAAAAATTTTTGGAATTAATTTATTTTCTATATCTATATACACGTTAATTTTATCAGCAGCTTGATCAAATTTCTCTGTACAAGCATAATTTAGAATTAAATTAAAAAGAAAACTCGCATAAGTATCATTATCTTTTCCTAGAATCTTCTCGATAATTTGTAATGATTCTAAATAAAATTCTTCAGCTTGAGAGAAATTTCCTTCCTTATGAATAATGCCTGCTAATTTATTTAATGATGTAGCATATTCTGGACTACTTTTGCCACAGGATTCGCTATAAATCTCAAGCGACTGCTTTATTTGTTCATGAGCCTCTTTCGTCATTCCAAAGTATCTATAATATTCTGCTAAAGCGTAATGGCAATCTGCAATTAAATCGTGTTGTTTTCCTATCTTGTTTTCATACGTAAGAACTTCTTCAAACAGTTTTTTACCAGAATCATAATTCTGATCATTGAAATTTATCCATGCTAAATTAAAAATGCATAAAACATATTCTTCCAAATTCTTCTCATGACGATAGATTTCAATAGCTTTTTCATAACATGATTTTGCATCTGAATAACGTTCTAACTTAGAATAAACTGCACCCATATTGTTTTGTATTAGAGCATAGTCTAAGTTATGTGGAGTACTTAGTTTTGGTAAAATTTTTAAAGCTTGATCATACAACGATAAAGATTCTGTATAATATTCTAACTCTTTATTCGCGGCAGCCAAATTATTAAGTGCTAATACATATTCTATAGTTTTCTCCTTATCGGTTTTTTTATACAATTCCAACTCCTTCATTATTACCTTGGATGCATTATCCAAATCTTTTATTTTCTTATATTCATAAGCAAGTTTATCAAGTAGTGAGGCAGCATGAGGATTTTTTTCTCCTAAAATATTCAGACGTTTTTTTAATATTTTGATTTTTTCATGTTTCATCTTACTAATCTAGAAATAATATTATTAGAATCTAGTCCCATTTGTCTTTACCAAGGGCCTCAAAGAGTTTTGGAGCCTATTGTCTACCGCCTCATTTATTGGTAGTAAGTTTATTGCATTGTTTACATTTACTGAAAGCTCCTCATCTTTGAGAACATCCGTTTTAGGTTTTTTCAAAGATTTGGTAACTGTTTTTTGATTCTTTACAAGTGAAGTACGATCTAGAGTAATTGCATAGACTCCCATGTAGAACTATATTCATGAGGTACAATAAAAGATTATTAAATCTCTTATGTGGTAAGCAATTTTTTTTGTATTTCTTCATTCATTTGACCTATTAGATATTGTTAAAAATTTCCCCATACCATACTTTGAGTTATGTTTTATTCTAAAAACACAAGGTTATTTTTAGGGATAAATCTAGTTTAGGGACAACTAAACTGACAATTCCTTCGCTTGGAACTAAACCTGAATTGACAGATTCATTGTTTGGAATTAAATATGAAAGGGTGTCTAATGGTTGAATCCTGATATCCCGCCATTGGGTCTTAAATCAAAAAAGAACTGAGAATCTAACTTTTAGAGCCAACCATGAATATTGCGTCCATTTTTTACCCCTGTGCGGTAGTTGTATCCCATCCGGTCCATGCACTCCACTGTATGGAACCCTCAAATTTCGGGTTTCAATGGGGGTATTTTTTGTATATCTCACAGGATGACTCTTCACAATTATCATTTTTCTTCTGAAAGTAGTTAAGTTACAACTTTCTAAAATCTTTATCGAATCAAAATTCAAAAAGACGCCATGGTTCAACACAAAATGAAGGCGAACCCGACCGTGTCACACACTAATCACTATCGAATCCTAGAAAATAACGCAGAAAGCCATTGGAGTGCTTTCAAACTACTATCAATTTTTTTCAGATTCCAATGTCATATTATTCAAAATAAAATTAGACAAAATCATACTACAGGCATACCTAGTCTAGGAAATAAACGAAATCTACAGTTCAAATTTGATTGGGAGTACAACATGTATGGGGATATAGTAAGCAGGTGATTAAGATACCCACGTGGAATTAATTAGATCATAATTCTCAACAGTATAGCATCTTAGAACATCTTGTTTTATTGTTTTATTCCATATCCTATCAATACAGAATAACATCCTAGTCCACATTGCTCACATATTGGTTTCATAGAATCTTTTTCTGCACTTTCAATGCAGAATGGGAGTTTTTCTCGACCTTTATGATCAACTGAGAGAATCGCCCATGTAGGGCAATCAATGGGGGTTGTCCCTTTTCCGCCCCATCTTCTCTTCATTATTTCCAGATGGTGTTCTGGATTTACGATGTAATCTTTGTAATCATTTGATTTTAGTTCAAGCAATCTATCGACTACTTTATCTCGTTCTTTTCCAAACGGCATCCATAATGGATCATTTTTCATAAATGGGGGTATGAAACTGAAACCCAATTTTGTTGGAATAATCCTTCCAATCATCAATTACATTTTCTATGGTTTTGTATCTTTTAGAGTTGATAGTCATAGTTATCCAGATGTCTTTCCATGCTTTTTTTCCATTTGATTGAACATAGTCAATAACATTCTTCCGAGTGCTCTCCCATGCGTTATCCCCACAAATTTGATTGTGAGTTTCTTTGTCACCATCAATTGAAATCCAATAAAAGTAGATGTCTTTGAGATATGGAATTGGGTATGTTCCATTTGTAACAACACATGCCTTTTTTGGAAACTCCTTTACAAACAACTCTACAACATCCTTTCTCATCAGAGGCTCACCTCCCACAAGAGTCGCCATAAAGACATGATTTTTCTTAAATTTCTCATCAATGATGCTTTTCCATTGCTCCAGAGTCAGATCTTGTTCTTCCTTTCTGTTCAGCCATCAGTAACAATGCTCACAGTGTAAATTGCATACGTTTGATGATATCGGCAGACCCCTAAAACGGACTATGCTTGTTAAACAGTTTGTAACCTGCAAACTTGGCAGTATTTACAAAATTATAATCGTGCACATTATTGTAGATGCGATTTTCTTTGAGATGTATGAAGGAACAAGTGAAGGTTTTATCCATGGGGTTAGGACAGGGCGGCGAAAATTAACGTACCCGAAAGAGTTCCTGAAAAGATTCCAGAAAAGGATACTGAACAAATTGGTTTTAATAAACAGCAAATAAAAATTGATATCTTAAAACAATTTATTCATGAAGGAGAAAGTTTCCATAATGACCCAGGAGTAGGAGAACCATCATTCATGAATAGGGCGTTAGACTTATTGCTATCTGTGTCTAGAAATCTGTTATCGCCCATGAACATATTTGTCAGTCTGTACCATCCATCATCAATTCGTGTAAATTTCCAGAATGAACCAGAATGATTCCCACCGTTATTCATGACGGTGACGTCTAGAAATCTGTTATCGCCCATGAACATATTTGTCAGTTTGTACCATCCAGCACCCATTCGTGTAAATTTCCAGAATGAACCAGAATGATTCCCACCGTTATTCATGACGGTGACGTCTAGAAATCTGTTATCGCCCAATAACTTATTTGTCAGTCTGTACCATCCAGCACCAATTTTTGGATCATCATAAAGCCAATCTCCATCCAGATATTTTTGTTGTTGTACAGAACCACTAACAAATTGCTGAATAGCATCTTTTACCCTTAACCAATTTTTTAGTGTTGCCTCAAGACCAAGATTCATCATAAATAGTGAACCCTTGGATATACTATCAGTAAATTCCCTCTCCATGTGTGCAATATCAGAACTTATTGAATCACACACCCCACGAATGTTTTTGATTGCATGTTCTATATTACTGGGACTGGGTTTAAGTACAACCCACTCCTTACCGGCAGATGTCTGATGGTACTCCGCATCTACCTGTTGGTTTACTTCACTGAACTGAGTTATTTGGGTTGCTAAATCTACTGTTTGTTTCTGCAGGGTATTCAGATCCTCTTTAATGGTGGCCATTACTTGGGTAAACTGAGCCTGTATTGTTGCATCTGTATTACCCTTTTGTAGTTCGTCTACGGCATTTTGGAGTATGTTGAAGTTGGTTGTGACATCCTTATCAATAAAACTGTTTATTGTCTTGCAAAGAGTAATTAGACCTGGAAATGTGGTACTTTTCCATGTTTTGCATACATTGACCAAATTCTGATAGTTAGGCATAGTGCGATACACAAAGTACTCTCCACCCCTTTGCCCTGCCAAAACAAGAAATACACGTTTATTAATTTTTGTCCAAAATTCAGTCGGGATTTGAAAGAGAGCAACGGTATTTCCAGGACCTAAATTAACGGAGTTCATTCATCATCATGCCCATTATTCTAATTGTACACGGTACTTCCTGCAAATTCCATAGTAATCTTGGTTAATTTTGTCAAGTCAAGTCCAGTGTTTTTCTTTTCATCTATTTTTATAGTCCATTCTGTAAACGGTGTTGGCTTAAAATAAGCAAAAGAGACTATGTCATCCACCTTACCGTCAGTTAGGATACGACCATGTGTTTTATCGTCAAACTGAAAATAGTGACCTTGCGTATCTGAAATTATTTCATACTGGAATCCACGTGAAAGTGGTTTACTGGTAAATAGATACTCTTTCCCATTTAAACGATCCCGATAATTCCCAGAAGTGCTGATGTCAATGGAAATCATTTGTCCTTCTTTTTCAGGTTTTGCACCTTCCAACCATACTCGTACAGTGGTTAGACGCACACGATCATTTCCAACAAATTGGTTTGCATTAAGAGGCAAAGTCCATGTAGCTTCTCCCTTTACCTGAAGATTTTTGATTATGTCCTCTGATGTTACATGAAAAAATCTAGTAGGCATAGTTTGTGGTTTTTTATTTGAAAAATTTTCCAAAGCACCTTTTTTGTCTAAATCTATTTTTGTCAAGACATTTAGATCTTTATTGATTTCACCTACTTTATCTATGATTTGTGGATGTACCTTGGATTCCATCAAAGCCCAGTAAAAAAATGATGCTTGATAGTTTTTTAATGCTGAAAACAAAGAACCCTTTACATCCAGATAACGTCTAAAGAGCTGTTGCATCATTGCAACCATTGGCTTTTCTCCAACCTTGAGAGACTCCACCAGTTCCTCTGATTGTTTTTCTTGTTGTTCTTCAAAGTGTTGTTGCAAATCAGTATTTTGCTGAGAACGATAACAATCTCAAAAATATTTCAAAAATATTTTACGTGGGATCTCCTGTGTTTGGTGCACCTAAAATGTTAGCTGCTGTGAGATTTGGTCAAGAAAGTCCAATAGGATGGTTGCGTAAAATATGGGTTGGCCCCAAGCCTGAAACAATAGTCAAAGTTGTGAGGAACATGCCAGGATTATATCAACTACTGCCAACTTCAGATTACAAATTAGATTTCTATGAAGAAGACGAGGTGATTGATAATGACAAGGCATATGACGGACTAAACAGTGAAATAGTAAAAAATACAAAAAAATTTCATGATAACATTAAAGAAAAATTATTTGTTCAACAAAAAAATGGAACATTACAGTTTAGATTCAAAGATAAGGCGTATTTTGTCCTAGGAAATAATTTGGATACAATTAATAAAATTGTAGTCAAAGGGGGAAAATTTAAACGATTTACTAAACAAAACAATGGTGATGGAACTGTCCCCATATATGGGCTAGAGGAATTGGTTCAAAAGGAACACAGAAAAATAATAATTGGGAAAAATTCTGAACATCTTAAGCTGATACAAAATGATGAAACATTCGAGTTTATTCTTAAAAAAATAAATACGGATTGAATTTTACTTTTATACTATAATCAACTCATCCTAAAACTCTCCAATACATCATAATTGACGCAATGTTAACAAACGCAAGATAATTCTCTGCTATTCTTTCATATCTGATTCTAATTCTATGGAATCCATTCTTCAACCAAGCAAAGAACCTTTCTACAACGTAACGAGTCTTGTTGTAATTTGCATGGTGGACTGTTTTTGTTTTGAAATTTCTATGTGGAGTGTATGGTGTAATGTATCTGTCTTCCAAATAATCTCTAATGGTTTTGGATAAGGGTTACGATGCAGAACTAGTTCATCAGATGATTCGTAATGAAAACACAATCTACATGATTCCTACAAAAAACAAAAGTTGCTTGATCAGTAGAACTAAAGGTAGATACAGAAAAATAATGAGAAGAGAATTTGATGAATTATTGTATCATCAGAGAAATAAAACTGAGACAATCTTTTCTGTAACAAAGAGAAAGTTTGGTTCTGAGATAAAACCATACAATGATTCTATGAAAGAAAAAGAGTTACTATATCGTGTGTTATCTTACAACTGTCACAGAATGTGTGTAATTTCTGCTTTATTATGGATGATTTCTAAGTAGCCATTATAAGATCTATTTATGATGGCGTAATAATGAAATTGTATCTCGAAATTTTATTACCGAATAATTTTAATAATAAATGTTATTTTCTTATAATTATGACTTATGAATATTTTGCAACATCTGTACACTGTATTGATGGAAGAATTCAACTTGCATTGGCAGAATGGGCTCAAAGGGAGGGGAATCTGCCAGGGACGGTTAAACATCTCGATTCGATTACAAGGCCTGGTGTAAATAAGATAGTTTCAGAAAATACAAACATTGAATCAATCAAAATGGCTGTATGTATATCCATTGACGGCCACAACTCAGAAGCAGTTCTAGTATCCGGACATCATGATTGTGCTGGCAACACTGATGATGCTGGTGAAAAAGTATCTGATAGTGTCCAAAAGGACCAGATCAGAAAAGCAGTTGAAGTTATTTCTTCATGGAAGACGCCTAATGGGAAATCGCTTTCAGATTTAAAAGTTATTGGTCTCTGGGTAGCCCCTAACAGTGAAGGTAAATGGATAGCAAATACTGTTTAATTACAAATTGAGTGATTGATATACAGATTATTTTACAACTATCTTTTTTGCAGAATCTGTCAAAAATTCTATTTAATGATTGAATTATATATTGATAGTTTCTCCATATTTTCAAAAAAGTTTCGGACATTGCCTAAAAAATTCCAAATGGATAATTTCTTAAACTGAATTAATAGTCATCAATACCGAATTGATAAAAAATATCAGAAGAACCTTAACATTCACAATTATTTTTCCAACATCATTGTCTTACTGAATAAAATAAAACATAATATAATGTGCATAAACAAACAATGGCAAATTTTTTGTTTATATATTGAACTGGATTTTAGTGATTTTAAAAATTCCACAGGTCACATTACGATTTATCATCACTGGTAATTTCATCTCCGACATAGATGTATGCAAAAAGTTCTTGATTTTCTGTAACACTATTGTTTGACGTAGAATTTAGCTGCACTATAACATCACACATTCCATGTACTTGTTGTACATCTGACACAATTGGAATATTTTTTAGTTAATTGATAATGGAGTTTATTTTTACATCATCACAAGTCAACAGTACAAAGGAAGGATAAGAATCAGACAACAAGCAGTAATTATATTGTGACAAAATAATTAAGAGATTTGATAAAACTGCCAGTCTGCATTTGTAAGCTGCAAGTATATCTTTGACATTCTAGTTTTTAATTAGATTGGCATAATGTCACAATCCAATAGAATTTCTACGGAATTTTTATTTATGATCTTTACCATATTACTATCTCATGACAAGAAACATAATTACTTGTTTAGAATTATGCGTGGCCAGTTACGTCATCAGAATATCTTCAAAAAAAACATGAATCCACACAAAGACCGGAGGAAATAGTTGAATTGTCTGGCAAGAAGACATATCAATTAAACATACGTCTTGATCATGAAAATTTTACTTTATTAAACCAAATTTCAAAGGATGCAAAACAAAGTCCAAGTACTGTAGGCTCACAAATCATATCACAATGGATTGAATTTTACTATTACAAGATACACAGAGGAGATGTTATTTTTTCCAGACAGATTCTGAGAAAAATTATCGACATTTTGGACAAATCCAAGATTGACAAGATTTCTGAATTTATGGCCAGACACATCATTAAGGAGATAAGATTGCAGAAAGGAGATGTGACATATTCTGTTTTGGCAGAACACATTCTAAAATGGAACAAGGGAAACCACTTGCAACTAAATAGAATTAGGCAAAACAACAATCACAATGACTACTCAGATGTGTTTATCTCCAAACACAATCTAGGGTTTAACTGGTCTGAACTAGAATGCAAAACATACACAAGAGCCTTTGAGCTGATTGGACAAACCATAATCTCCAGTGAATATGACGAGGACATGTTTTGCATCAAGGTGATAAGCCGAGATGATGTGCAATAACATGCATCTTATATTTTTGAAAAAAACTAGTAACAAATGCTAGCATTTGTAGCAAAAGTAACTAGGGTGGTTATATGCAATTGGTACCATATCATGTTACATGACAAACTCACTAGAGAAAAACAACAAAATAAATTCTAAAATAAATAAAACAGAAAAATTACAACTGCCATTACAAAACACATGTCTATGTCAAAATAAAATACCAAAACTTGTGACAACAGTTGAAGATAGTGAGATTGTCTGCAGGAATTGCGGAGTGGTGTTTGGGTTTGATGAGGGTGACAACAGCAACACCATTCCATACCAACATATTACAAAATCTAGAATCAATTTATATCAAAAAAGACAAAAGGGTGGAAATCCACATGATGTAAAAAACATAACACATGTTTCCAATCTAAGACTGGAGAAAAATAATAATTCTGACATCATTCCATTTGCAGATATTTGTGACAAGCTAAAATTATCTGATGCCACTTCTGAGAATTGTTGGAAGTCATATTGTATACTGAAAAGACAGACAAGCAAATTTACCCGAGCAAAGGCGATGTGTCTTGCCATTTATCAGACCTGCATGGACAGCTGTATTCCATTTGATGAGGATAAAATCAGGGTCACCAGACCTCCAGATGTTTGAAACGATATTAGCGCAATAGTCAATGCACCTGGACCCGAAAGCAATGGAAAAAATACAATCCCAATCCAAATACCAAATTCCATCTCAGAAAATATCTTGGGCATCACCTGAAAGACCAACGATACTCCCTGGTCAGGCTCCATTCCAAATGAAAATAGAATTGAAAAGATCATAAATCCTGATGTAAATGATATGAGTACATCTGCAAGAAGAATGATGGATGATGAACGTGGAAGAGAATATTTCTTTCCAAGATAAGAGCCATAGGCAACTAGAGTACCAAACCCAATGGATAAAGAAAAGAACACCTGTCCAAATACCGAAGTCCATATCTTTGTATCAGAAAATCTTGTAAAATCAGGACTCAGATAATACGCTATGCCATTCTCAGATCCTGGAAGCGTTATGGCATAAATTGTCAGAGGAACTATCAGTGCAATCAAAATAGTCACACCATACTTGTTTATCTTTTCAACCCCGCCAGTGATTCCCCGATTGATTATCACATAATTGATTGCAAGAACTGCAAAAAATGACACGAGGGAAAAATGAATTTGTGTAATCCCGAAACGTTGATGCAGGAAATATTATGCTCATCACCAAAAAGGATAGTATCCAACCCAAAATCACAAGATAATAGCTAAGAACTATTGTTGCTACAGCTACGGTGAATATTCCAATCCACTTGAATTTTTTATGGATATTTGCAAGGCTTCCAATAATTGACGTATTGTAGTATCTTCCGACTGCTAATTCCAACAGCATGAATGCCAGACCAAAGCTAACCATGACTAAAAGGTATGGTACAAGAAATGCACCACCGCCGTTTGTACCAACAAGGTATGGGAATCACCAGATGTTTCCTATTCCTACTGCAGAACCAATAGCTGCAAACAAGAATCCATAATATGACTGCCAGTGTTCCCTTCTCATGGTATCATCACAGTTACTGTTCGTTTATAATTTGAACAATAATCTTGATGTCATGGTTCTCCCTTAGTGATGAGAACTGGACATTTTGCATGCCCTACCACTCCACTTGCAACGCTTCCCAAAACAATTTTTCTAAAGCCTGTCCTTCCATGGGACCCCATGACAACCAAGTCAATGTTGTGGCCATCCGCATAATTTACTATTGCATCTGAAGATGAAGGATTGTGAACTATTTTTATAGAAAATGATACATGTTTGGCCTTTGCCCTGTCTTTAAGTTTTTCAAGCATTATAGTAGCAGCAGATTCCTCCTCATCTTGAATTTCCTGCATACGTTCCAGAGACATCCCAGCAGAATCAGATATCTTTGATTGTATTACGGTCATGACTGTTAATTCTGATTCAAATTTTTCTGCAATTTCTAATGCCTTGTCATATGCTTTTTCAGAGTATCTAGAACCGTCAAAGGGCACAAGTATTTTTTTCAATGTAACTGATTTTGTTTTTCTGAATTTATATCCATGGATGATTTTTCAAGTTGAATGCTCTTTGAGCCACTTGCCAACCTCTGGCCATAGTTTTTTGTGTGCGGTTTTACTAATGCATAATCCAACATGACCTGTTGGAAATTCTATTGTTTGTTTGTCAGTGCTTGCAACTACATCTGTAATGGTTCTACTAGATTCGGCTGAAACAAGATCATCATTTGTTCCAACTATGTTCAATACGGGCATTGTGATATTCTTCAGATCAACAAGAGTATCACCTAGTATCATTTTGTTTTGGATCAGTAGATTTTTTTTATAAATATCATCTATGATCTGCTCAAATGTTTTTCCAATAATTGGAACGCTGTCATAAAGCCAGGATTCCACTGCAAAAAACTGCGTTATTTCTTTTGTACTTCTAGGCTGGCTAAAGTAAAATTGGTATTTCAAGATTGCCTCCAATGGATTGCGAAGTATGAATGCAATGTTTAGAAAAGATGATGGCACATTTCCAAAAGTATCTACAAATTTTTTGACATCCAGATCTTTAATCCATGATTCTAACACGGTAGCTGGTTTTCCAAAATCTACTGGAGTTGCATGTAAAATCAAGTTTTTTACATCTTTAGGGTGCATTGCAGAATAAATCAAAGATAAAATTCCACCCCAACAATATCCAAACAGAGTAACATTTCTAGAACCTGTAACTTCTTCTACCTTGTCAACTGCATTTTCAAGATAGTCATGAGCATAACTTGCAAGCGGCATGTTTTCGTCCTTAATAGTTGGCAATCTCCAGTCTGTAGCATAGACATCAAATCCAAGCTGTTGAAAATGTCTAATTATGCTGGTCTCTGGAAGTAGATCCAAAATATAGTGTCTGTTGATTAAAGAGCCTACAACAAGGATAGGTGTTTTGAATTTTTGAGGTGAATCTGTTTTGTAGTGATGAACCTCAAATTTTCCCTTCATCGGAATTATTTCAGACGGTGTTCGATTAATTGTGTCTCGTATAGGCTCTATCAGATTATCATAATAGCCAATCATGGTTTCAAGATATTTGTATAATAAATCATGATGGCCAACTGATGCAAATTCTGCAAATGAACCTACAAGAGATGATAGTGATTTTGAAAATTTTTTTTGTTCTAAATTGCTACGTAGTTCAGCATCAAAAGTAGATCTAATCTTATCTTGAATCTTTTTACCTGTAGACTCTTGTAAATTATTAGCAGATTCAATTGCTCGTAACCATGAATTAAAAAGAATCAGACCATACCTTGATTGAAAGTCAAATGATTTTATTGCAAAATTAGTGTAAACAGATAACGGATTATCGGCGTTCTTTGAGTCTTTCAATCCACCATATCCTTGTAAATTGGCATATATTGTTATTTTTCAATACCATAGTTAACTCTCTTTTAATAGTCTAATTACATCAAAATCATGAGTATCAAATTGCAAGAACTATCAAAAACATCATGGCATTCTTTATCTGTCCAAAAAGTTGCAGAGATACTCCAGACTGATCCTATACAAGGCTTGGACTTGAATGAGGCAAATAATCGCTTGCAAAAGTTTGGAGAAAACACATTATCTGTAAAAAGAGAACAAAGTCCAGCGATTTCATTTCTTTTGCAATTCAAGCAACCGCTAGTTTTGATTCTCATAATAGCTGGTTCCATAACTGCAATGCTGCAGGAATTAGTTGATACGGGCGTAATTTTTGGTGTAGTTGTAGCCAATGCAGTAATTGGTTTTATTCAGGAACACAAAGCAGGCAAGGCAATTCAGGCTCTTGCACAGATTGTAAAAAGCGAAAATGTTGTTGTTAGAAACGGTGAAAAAACCAGGTTATTCTCAAAAGAAATCGTTCCAGGAGATGTGGTACAGCTTCGTTCCGGAGACAAAATTCCAGCTGATATGCGTCTACACCATACAAAAGATTTGAGAATTGATGAATCAATCTTAACTGGCGAATCAATATCTGTCAAAAAACAGATCGAAGTTTTTCCATCAGACACGGACCTTGCAGAGCGTAAAAACATGGCATATGGTGGAACTTTGGTTACCAATGGTTATGGGATTGGAATAGTTGTCCTAACGGGGGATGACACTGAAACAGGCAAAATATCACAAACTATGTTCAAAGCAGAGGAACTTGAGACCCCTTTAACTAAAAGAATATCTTATTTTAGCAAAAAACTTCTTTTTGTAATTCTCGGTTTATCTCTTCTTACATTCATTTTTGGAATTTTGTTCACGCAAAGAACAATGACTGAATTATTCATGGAAATAGTTGCCCTTTCAGTTGCAGTAATTCCAGAGGGATTACCAGCTGCCATTACCATAACCCTTGCTATAGGTGTAGGATATATGGCCAAAAGAAATGCAATAATAAGAAAACTTCCTGCAGTGGAAACTCTTGGCAGTACCACAATAATATGCTCGGACAAGACAGGAACTATAACTGAGAACCAGATGACTGTGAGCGAAATCTATGCAGGTGGAAAAATTTTTGACGTATCTGGAACTGGATTTCAACCAACAGGTGAAATTAAACATGATCAGAACAGCATCAATCTTAACGAACATCAAACACTGAAAGAGTGTCTCATTGCAGGACTGTTGTGCAATGATTCGGATTTAATTCAAAAAGAAAATCATTGGGAGACAAAAGGGGATCCTACCGAAGTTGCATTAATCACGGCAGCTCACAAAGTAAACCTCAAACAAACTTTAGCAGAGTCAATTTATAGAATTGACGAGATTCCATTTGAGTCACATCTTCAGTTTATGGCTACATTGCATGATAATGCAGGGGATAAAATAGTCTATGTGAAAGGCTCTGTTGAAAAAATTCTTGCTATGTCCTCATATCAAATAAATGATCATGTAGGACGTGAAAATATTACAGAGATTAATATTTCAAAATTAAATGAAATTGCAGACAGTATGGCATCAAAAGGCCTGCGAGTGTTGGCTTTTGCCAAAAAGAAAATATCAAATGAAAATCATAAAATTGAAATTTCTGATGTGAATAGCAAATTAATTTTTCTAGGCTTTCAAGCCATGCTGGATCCTCCAAGACCCGAAGTTATTGATGCAATCAGAGAATGTCAAAATGCCGGAATACGTGTCAAAATGATAACCGGTGATAACCTAAAGACAGCAATCAGTATAGGTAGGCAGATTGGCCTGAACCAATTGTCTCAAGAAAATCGGTGCAATGTAACCGCAATTACGGGAAAGGAATTAGAGCAATATTCGGGGAAGGATTTGGTTGAGATTATCAATAAAACGGATGTGTTTGCAAGGGTTTTACCTGAACGAAAATTTTCCATAGTAAAGGCACTTCAATCCAAAGGCAACATTGTTGCCATGACTGGAGACGGCGTTAATGACGCACCTGCTCTAAAACAAGCTGATGTAGGAATTGCAATGGGGATTACAGGTACGGAGGTTGCAAAAGAGGCATCGGATGTGATTTTAACTGATGATAACTTTGCATCAATCAAGGCAGCAGTAGAAGAAGGAAGACGAATACTTGACACTTTGATTAAATTCATCACATGGACACTTCCTACAAGTTTTGGAGAGGGTTTAGTCATATTGACATCTATCTTTTTGGGTCTGCTCATGCCGATTCTACCCGTCCAAATTTTATGGATTAATATGACTACGGTACTTGCATTGGGAACGATGCTCATTTTTGAGCCAAAAGAGTCTGATGTGATGAAACGCCCTCCAAGACGACCCAACTCCCCAATTCTCACAAAGGATCTGGCAATACAGATAATCATTGTCAGCACATGCATTCTGATTTCTGTTTATGGCTTGTTTGAGTGGTCAGTAGATGAAGGCAACACCATTGAAGAGTCGAGGACGATTGCAGTAAACACAATTGTTATGATCGAGATATTTTACCTGTTCAACTGTAGGTCACTGACCAAATCAGTTTTTAAAATGGGATTTTTTTCAAACAAGTTGATTTTTCTTGGAGTCATAGTTATGATTTTGTTACAGGTTGCTTTTACATATGCTCCTATCATGAATAATATTTTTCAGAGTAACCCTATTGGAATTGAGTCTTGGTTGAAGATAGCAGGAGTATCCATAATCATTTTTCTAATAATTGAAACAAAAAAATTTGTTAGCAATAAACTTGAGATTAAAACACAAAATAATAACTTACAGTTAGATAATGATGTTGCAACAAAAAAAGTGTCCATGTAAATGTGGTTGTACTAAAACAATCTCAAATGTGTATTATGATCTTTGTATCTTTTGTACACTTGGAACGCATAAATCTCAATAAAATAACATATTGGAGATTATGTATAATTTATTGTCATGATTAATTACACGCTTAAAACTAATACAATCCTTTATCATTTTAACAAAATTAGTATGAAATACCATTATGAAAAATAATAGATGGCTGTAAGGTTACTACGGTCGGGAAGAAACCTCCAACCTATCTACTGAATTAAGATGTGAGAGTTTGGCATTAAAGCATCACGTAGAAATTGTTCATCTTGAATTTGGATTTTGTTGGACAAAACTGGACAATCTTGGACCACATTGGACATAATTTGACATACTTGGACATTTGAAGCTAAAATTGGACAATGTCCAGAAATGTCTACCGGTAGAGGCTTGAGAAGGCTGGATTTTTCCGGTATCAATTCGAGAAAATTATTATCTTTCCGGTATTGTTTTCTATCTTTCCGGTAGAGTATTCCGAGATTACCGGATTGATAACTGTCTTTCCGTGGAATCAAAATGATTTTTCCGGAATTATATTGTATTTTACCGGATTGATATTCCGATAAATTTCTAATCTACCGGAAAGATGCCGGAAAAACCAAGCCTCTACCGGAACTACAATGCTAGTTGCACTTAGCGTTGCGCCGATGATGACTGCCACTGTCCAGTCAAATCCAAACAAACTGGATACATAGTATCCTAATCCCAAAGGAACCACAACACCCATGATTCCAACAATT